>Ga0056114_1000777_pt1 | contig 12507 bp, 7 predicted proteins | sample WorMetHERISLAND1_FD_77005 | JGI IMG/M metagenome (GOLD analysis project Ga0056114, IMG submission 77005) | Marine gutless worms symbiont microbial communities from Max Planck institute for Marine Microbiology, Germany - Olavius loisae HERON... ...
AGTGCCTAAATGAGTGTTAGATTATGCTGTATAAGTGTTATTGTGTTATATTGTGTTATATATTGTACATTTTACAGAATTTTTTTAGGGGGGGGGGCGTTTTTTCCCGGACACGGTGTATATACTTTGCTTCTACGCCAACGCAGCTGTTGTTATCTATAAATTAGCACATGCCAAAATCCGTCTGCGAACCGAACAAGAATGCAGACGAGCGCCAAAATTTAGACGTAATATCACCTACAACAGTCTTTTACAATCAAATACAACAGTGAATGTGGTATAGAGCAGAGTGAGTGAGTGAGTGAGTAGATTCTTAACGGCACATCAGCACAATACCATCATTCCTGTAACAGACAGACAAATAGGCAAGTTGTCGTAGAGACAGGTTGCCATGGAGACGTTGATGTGTGTCGCCGCATTCTGAAGCTGAATAGCAGTGCGATGTCTGATGACGTTTGATTAATAAAACGTCACCACGTTATAGGTTATAAACCACTTTATGTATCGAGTCTCGATGGAATTTACGGATGACAAGCCAGCGAACCACGAAAGCGAGGTATACAGTTGGTTTGCTGCGTGGTCCCTGCAATGACGACCAACATTTACCTGTTTCATATTTTATAAATCGCATTTACAACTTCGCAGCACAGGCAACTCCATGGCGTTTTGACCTTATGATTAGCCGCAACATTAAGTTTCCTACTTCACCGGCGTTTAAATGTTCTATAAATAAACTTCACCTAAATGATTCTGCCATGTCAAGTAATATAATGTATGTGCGTATACTGTGCAGTTCTGTACTGAACTATGGGCATGCACTGACATTTGTTTTCTAGATCAAGCCGATCACTCTCAGCTTTTTGGTCCAAGTTAAACTCTTGCATCGTATCGTATCGTATTGTGATGTTTATGCTTGATATGTTCGATGTAAGTTGTTCTTCTCACATTTTGTCAATTGGTTGTGTTCACTGCTTTTGAGGCGGATGAAAACTGATAGACTGATTAGCTGATGTTGATAAACAAACAGCATACAAAGCGGTAATACAAAACATTGACCCACAAGCACATTCTTGCAAGAAGAGGGTCTAGGTCACTGCATGCAGCACTGGGCTGCTTCTTGTCAATGTTGCGTGCTGTAGTCAACGTGTATGTGACATGCAGTAAGACGTCAGGTGCTTGCGTGTCTGATGTTCTATCGTAATCGTTGTTTTCTTGCCTGCACGTATCGTCTCAGCATCTGCATCGCCTTTGTCGCTGATGTTCCTTAGCTTTCTTGTGACAGATAGTCAGCCCCGGGCCAGCCAGCCAGCGACTGTCACGGACCCCCAAGCGACGCTGGTTACTTCTAACCTGCCGCAGTCCCGGGCGGCCGCCGTGTCGCTGCATTAGAAAGCGCTTTGAAATAATGCGCCACTTAATGCTTCGAGCCCTCTGGGAATGTCAGTCACTACCGTCGCTGCTGCTGCTGCTGCTGCGCCGTTGCCTTGACGTGACTGCGTCGTCATCAGTATGCCGTGCTGGCCGCTGCATCTGTCCCGCCGTCTCGGCAGCTTTGACGGATGCGCTCGCTCTCTCCGTCTTTGAGCAGTGGTGCGATAGCTGTTCACTTGCCGCGCCAGCTACAATCATATCGTAGTTGCATCTCATGCAGCGAGGCGGCGGCAGTAGTACCGCGCGCCACGCATAAGCCGATAACACGCCGACGAAATCGGCTTAAGGCGCTCGGCTTGCCACGTCTTCTACATAATCTTCCTACGCAAAAATCTAGCGGCTTACAGTCGATTACAGCGTTATGCACTAATACCACTGATGTGAGATTAGTGTTTCAGCCAGGCACGCGTAAAGGTGGGTCAAGAACTCTGCCCTTATTTGTCCGTCAGATTGTTCTAAAACGTGGCATTGTAGGCCTATTAAATCTGTGTGTCAGTGAAACATAAAAATATGAAACGCTAGATGTTATTATTATTATGTATTATATGGCAAAGGATGGACTGTAAAATGGATATAGAGATCAGTGTGTCTAGTGTCGCAAAATGTCCCTTCTTGTCCCAGTATAGCTATGGAAGAAAACAAAATTTATATTTTTGTGAATAGCACCATCATTAACCTTTTATGAATTTATAGCTGTTGATTTTAGTCGTTACTTTCATTGTTTCTGTGCCTGCTGTCAAATTCCTGCCGCTCTGTGACTGCAAGGCTTGCCACATGACATAAATAATCTCGAATGCATCGGTATGTGATTTTATGGACTTGTCAATTTGTTGAGCTATTGACTCCGAGCAGTAATCGTATCAATCAATCAATCGTGCCGCGACAAGTCGGTGCAATGACGTTGACATAGAAACAGGCGACGCGGATTGGTTTTTATGCTTCGCGGACCACGCTAATATTTCATTCTGTCAGTCTGGCGTCGGTTGCTTCCTGTCGACTCAGGCCAAACCATTCCCGACCTCTACTGTTTCTTGAACTGCTCTTGGTCCCCGGCAAACAATCGGGCGTTAAAATAGACCTGAACAGAACTCTGACGCTCAAGGCTGTGCGTCAGAGTGCCCGGATATCAAAAATTACAAATGACGGTTTAACCCGGTCTGGCACAGGAGGATGCTTTATAGCTGTACCCGTACCGCAACAGTGGGCGTCAAAGGGTTAAAACACAATAGTATCAATGATATTCTTGTCACCTCCGTCAAAGTAAGATTGTTCCAAGCAGCTGGACCACAGAAATAGAGAAAATAAGAAAACGCGCAAGACAACATCTCAGTAACTGGGCAATACAGTATGTGTTATCTGACGACCTGACTCCGTATCTGCTGAAACCGTGGATATATAAAGTCAGATGTTTTGGGGTTTGACTGTTGTGGATAGATTGCTTCTCTGAAGACACGACTCGTTCATGTAGAAGCCACTTCAGCTGTTTCAGTGTTAGTTTCATACGGTCATGAACCATGACAACATAAGCCATGAATACGGCGTTTCATAACTGTCTTTTGCTTTTTTAAATATATGGTTTGGAATATTGGACCTAACCGAACAGAATGAAGATGTGACCCATCCTCAGATCGTGGAAACTCCGTGCTGTTAACAGTATTACAGCGACTGTGTAGGCCCTACTTTAGTGTTTAAACGATCGATCTTGTCACAGATTTGATTATCCAGTGGGCGGGAAATGACCGGCATCAATAGGCCTACATCCCACACACACAGAGCCGAGGACTGTGTATATGGTATAGCGGCCGAAGGATCACATGACGCCTTGTGTGAAACGGAACTAGTTGCAGTTGGCCTTACTGTGTCACGTTTCCAACCGGTTGCACGTTTGTGCGGGCGACTTATTCGTGTGAAACTGTGGGGGTTAGCACTGATGTTAGAAACATAACATTACAGAGACAAACCTGTAACAGCAAAGTCCCCAATATGACACAGGTGTAATTCTGACAACAGTATGTTGACTGAACGTCATTCTCAGTGACATGTTGCATTTCAGTCTGACAGTTTCAGACATTTGCTTAAAACTCGGTTGTTTTCAGAGTATACTTACTTACAGCACATTAGAGGTATCGCACTTTATGCGCTGTATAAATTCATGACTTACTTACTTAGTTATTTATTTCAGTCGTTTCGACGTCCAACTGAAGCGCTAACTTGTAAAATGTCCTCCATTGATATACAGTTTAAGGCCACCTTACTAGGCCTACTGTTTTCGTCTGTGTCCACGGCACAGGTCCAGGACGTCTGCACTCCAGTCACTGCTGGTAACTAAGCTGTGTTTTTATTTCTTTCACTGCGTTGTAGTGTAGTACCGCCGACGCGTGTTCCAATGCGTCACACTCGACGATGAGGTTTCAACCCCAAAGCATCACGGATTCGTAAATGAATTAGTATCAGCAGCAGACAGCTAGGTTATCAGTGGCGAATCTTTACAACTTCGCTTCATTAAGTATCACCGACAATGAATGCTGTTCGTCGCCCAGGTCAGCGCCGCATAAAACTACAGACTCTTTTTTTCAGGCGCGGTTCGCAGAAGTTATCAGTGAATGCACCATAAGTCACACAGGACGTTAACCTACTTATCTCCTCTTACTTATCGGTCGCTTCTAACTGCCAAGTCAATGTGCCTCGTATTGATTTTACACGCATCAGCTCTGCATGCTGGACCTGTGGTATTGACTCTCTGTATGTTTGTCATGTTATGGTATAATTTCAACCAAAACAGACCTACGATCATGTGGTTTTCACTATACACAATGTAGTCCAGGGACTCTAGTTTCAGCTCAACAATGGTTGTCTGGAAATTTAGCAGTGGTTGTACGCAGCAGGGCGCGAAACAGGGGAGGAGTGGGAGAAAATTGCGAATTTACAGCTATAGCACGCTATATCTCATAAACGGTACGAGATAGGGCCAAGGTTAGTTTAGAATATGAATGTGAATACGAAGTCGTATGCAGTCTCTCGAATGGTGACTAATCCGGGTTTCAAGGTCACGGTACTTTTCAAAGACGAATATGGTGCACATTAGAGACACAGTTACTGTAACACGCTAATAGGAAACCACAGGCATTAGGCAAGCTAGCGAATGGTAACAGTTTCAATGACCTTGAGATACCCTGACCCGGATTTCAAGGTCGCAGTATTCTTCGAAATTAGATATCTCAAAACGGTGCAACATAGAGCCATTGTTACTATTGAATGTTAATATGAAGTTCTATGCGTATGATCGAATAGCGTCATTTTTCAGTGACCTCCAATGTAATGTGCTGCTGACGCGCGGTCCCTCTGCGACAGCGGAGCCTCTTGTATGTATATTGTTAGTCGTGGTTAGTTTTGCCGCTCGTCGGTGTGCATAGCGCGGACTTTGCTGTCGTAAGATATCTGCCCGTCTGTCCGTCCACCCGTGAGGATTCTGTATTGTGTGAAAATGAGTGACTAAAACCAGTCAAAAAAATTTTCACCGCCCTGTAGCGGTATCATTTCAGTTTTCTCAAAGCTCGTTCCGAAAATTCATAGGAATCGCCCGCAAAATTGCCGTTTCGCAAACTCTACAAGATTGAGTCACAGTTACTATTGAATGCCAATACGAACTCGTACGTTTTCTATCAAACTCCAATGACCTGCAGTGGCCTTGTAAGGTCAATGTGTCAGCTACTGCAAGCTTCTTATTGACTTACATAACCACCCGACCGCTACCGCGACCCACAGTGCTCGGCTCGAGCGTAAAACGTTGCCTGCTACACTTATAAGGTCGAAAAATAATGCATAGATGGTTCGGTTAGACAGACCAGAAGTACAAGCTGTATGTCTGTCCCCCCAAGTCTAAGTTTCATTACGTTCGAAATGTTCAAAATAATCTCAACGTCTTGTAGCTCTTGACTGTTAAACAGATGCTAATTCTCGACAACGGTGTAACTTACAGACACATGATTACACTTAAATGACAACTAATAACACAGCGTAGCCTATGTGTTCTGTTAAGTAGTGAGAATTCCAATGATCTTGAATGACCGTGAGGGTCATTTTTTAACTAGACCTATTTAAACTTTTCTGAATACATTATCAAAACTCGAAGTGCGTCTGTAAGCAGTAAGCAACCGGGATCAAACAGCGTGATCGAAGTTTAGAGTCTATGCAACTACAGGCAATCTGACAGTCTATGACAGTTTAAACGGCGATTAAAGACCCATTTATTTGGGCTATGGGACCACAGCGCCATAGTGACTTTTTGTAATTTGCGCTATAGAAGTGTTCTTACTTACTTACTTACTTACTTACTTATAGGCCTACAGAAATATCAGACATGCTGTGACCACTGAAAGCTGCTATGGTTGACGGTGTGAAACGTATGGCCTATGCGTTTCCTCCTCGTTTTTCATATTTGTTGCATCCAGCTGACGTTTAGCCGAGTCGAGTGTCTATGGTAAATGATAGCGCCTATATGGCGGGTTGATGTGAGACGCCGTGACAGCCAGCATCTCGCATCGTCTTAGCGACGTCACCATTCTGTGTCCTGTCATAAAGCCTTCCGTGTCCCGTTGTTCTTCGACATCTTGCGAACGCAATCTGTCATTCTTAGCGAGCGAGCAAAATAGTGGAAACTTCGTCTCAGTGAAAGAAAGGCCGACTACAGGGACAATACAGAGCCGTTGTGTCATTCGTCACAACGACGTCAATGATTGATTGATTAGTCGCTGACTAAACGCGACGTCAAATCATGCGTCTCGACTATCTAGCAATGTGCAAATATAAACGACACAGAACAAATGCACCGACTTTTATAAATGACCACGGGGCGAGATTTACCCCTTCCCTTCACTTCTCATCCCGTCTCTCCCCTCTTTCCCATTTCTTCCCCCTTTCCCGTTCTCCTTTCTCTTTTTCTCTCCTCCCTCCCGCTTTTCCATCCCTCTCTTTTTTCCTCCCTTCTTTTTTGTCCCCTGCCTTTCCTGTCCCCTGTCCCTCCCCTTTTGCCTCCCCTGTTCCTTCCCCTCTTGTCTTTTCCTTTGCAACTTCCTTTGTCACTACCCTTTCTTAAATACTTAAAACGACGATAAATTGACTCATTTTACAGTTTCAAAAAATTGACAACAAAATTCCTGTGGGGGCGACTTGGGAACATCGCCCCACAACGTTTGGCCATAGGGGCGATCGCCCCATCGTCCCCATGGAGTCGGCGCCTATGACAGAAGTTTAACATTCATCGAAATATTTACATTTTTCTTCTATAGGCAGCTGTGCTTGTTGGCAATACAAATACTCCTACTTGGAACTTTTTTACGTCGGATTTATTTCTATTTTATTGTATTTTTTGTATTTTTAAATTTCATTTATGTAGTACAATGCTTCATTGTTTTACTAGTTAACTTAGTTACTGTACATTTGGCTCCATGAAATGAAACTTTTTAATGAAACTATAGAGCTGCACTGAGAGAGTGCTGCACCACGCCGTTGATCTCAGTCGGACATTCATACATACACGCAGAAGAACTCCTCTACAGTCGCAACGAGTTATTATTATTAAATAGCTAACGTACGTGTCGGACACATAGACAAAATATATGCCGCAGATGCTGGCGGGTCACATTCAGAGCCACGACTCCTCCTGCTCTGATACGTGATAATCATGGGTCGACGTGCTGCGCTGGATCACACCGGCGACCGACGTGCTATATTATTTTCTAGTCGAGCGCCCAACCAAACACGCATCAGTAATTACTGTCTCACTGTGCTTCTGACGTCGTCATTGCCAGCTGCAGCAGCTGATGCGGCGGCGGATGCTGGCTGAATAAATGCAACCTTCTGGACCATATCCACCAGTCATTCACTGAATCACAGTCGTGTCAGTCGTCATTCCCGCCGGCCGAAATATTTCCGATCGGCCCGCAGGTCAGGTCACAGAGAGGCAGGACTAGGACTCTTCTTCTGAAGCCGTCGTAATTCGCAGAACAGCCGCATCACTGGGTCATTTGAACGTCCACTGTCGTACAATATAGGCTAATAACGGCGAATGAAACGAACAAGTCTTGTTTATTGCCTTTACCAAGGTCATACTCATCATCGTAATCATCGTCGTAACTGTCAGCCTACAGTTACAGTTACAAAAATATATCGAAGAGAATTAGATAGCTGAAAGAGAAAAAACTCCAGTGAAATGTTAATAAAAATCATAGTACAGTTCGCCATATAGCCTAATGATAGGACTATTTTGGTTTACATAAGGAGTGTGACGGCTGTCCACGGCGGTGAAAAAACCAGTTGCTACACGTACGAGGTGATGACCGCGATTGGTGCGCTGAGCCCCGGCGATTTTTACAGCCCGTTAATTTGTTCTTCATCTGATTCTAGCATCCCAAGCTGCTGGCATACAGCGGCCGTTGCTCACAGTTGTTTGTGAGATAACAATAAGAAAGTGTCTGTATGAAGATTTCAACAAAACGCGGTCGAGTCTCTGGCGAAGCCGGGAAGAACGTCTACAGTATTTTGATCTATCGACTGATGGTTTTCAGCAAGCGCGCATTACAGTCATAATCACACCAGCCGGACCAGCATTGTTTGGCCTTCTTCTTGCGTTCTGACAGTTCGTGTCTTGACGTGATGCACGACTATATGTCAGCGTCTGGTCTCTAGGCACAGCGCAGCATCCATCACTCATCACCGTCGTCAGCAGCAATGTGTGACGCAGGTGATGAGATGCCTTTTGGTGTCATATATATATACACGATGTGCCGAAAAACAGTACCCTCGAGACGTATGCCGATAGCACTTCCGTAGATCTGTCAAAATGGGACATTTCATATTTCTTTGACAGTTGTAATGCCGAGTTTGTTATAATAGTCAAAAGTTGTTAAAGCTGAGCGATTTTAAATGCAGCAACATCTCGAATTCACATTCAAAGTGTAGTCTGTTATTACAAGTAAATATAAAGCTTGATGTTTTCACTGAAATTGACCACAAAACGCATTCTGCGTCGAATTTAGTGCTTTGGAAGTGTATTAAATAAATAAATAAATAAATATACAAATAAACCCATTGCGAGTCACATGTTTGCCAATGCGATGCCACCGTTGACACTTTCTGTTGCAAACGAAGCGTCAGCAGAATATTACGTCACAGCTACGTCAATGACGTTTTCTGGTGCTCGCTGACTCGCGCTGGCGTTCCCAGCATGAAGGAACCGCACGATCTGGTTTGTGACGACGGCAAGCGCCCTGATGTTTTGACGTTGCTGCCTTGGAACTCACAGTGGTTTACACATTGGGTAGTGCCTGCCTCCAACAGAGTGTCATCACCGGGGCCTGTGCGGCCGAGACTGCAGCTGTTATAGGAAGACAAACAATACAGCTCGCTGCTACGCCGGGCTTTTCCAGTGTCTCTGGAAACTCTACTTGGTCTCAAGAGTGCCAGTGCAGTGCTCTGTGCTCAGGAGTTCCTGGCGTTAATCGGAAGACCGTTTGACGGAGGTGACGACTGACCATCGAGAAACCGTTTTAAATAAGTAAGTAAATGAATGTAATAAATTGATGGATGGATCGATCGATGGATAAATGGATTAATAAATTATAAATTGATAGATAAATAAGTAAATGAATGAATGAATGAATTAATTAATTAATTAATAATATACATTCCTATTTAAAAGTGTTCTAAAGACGTACATATATGCTAATGGGTGCTGATGTCGACGTATTTAATTGACAGTGGAACAATCGACTCAAAATGAACACAAAATACCCGTAGACACCAGCCGCAAACTGATGCGCCCTGTGTGCGAGACTTGAATGCGTTGCCTGTCTACTGTATACTCGCTGTAATCAGATGAATGACCAGCTGATGCACCTGATCGTATCGTTTAGCAGTATCTCTCGGCGTCCATAATCACGAATATCTTTAAAGGCAGAATTCTCTGTGTTTCCAGAACAACGAGTAAGAAGCTGCGCTGTCGAATGTGTCTATATGCACTCTTCAGTCAAATATAATACTATTTCCTGTTCTGTTTTTTTGCCGTTTTTGCGCTGTGCATATTCATGGCACATTTTCTTTGTTTGTTTTGTAGCGTCTGGCCACAGACAGTGCAGCATCGGGTTTTTATTCAGTTCAACATTCACTGTTCAACTGCCGGCACTGCATTTCCCTATGATCAGTTTAAGTAAATTGGAAGAATTTAAAAAAAACTAAGCTGACTATCTACTTTCAGCTTTGTAGCGCACTTGAATATTTTTGTAAATCCGACGTATGTGCAGACGTCTATGAGAATTTAAAGCAAAGACAGCGTACTGTATCGTGAACGGTTCTCAATAATCCTTCGCGACAATTTTTCGCTGAACCTGTTTCTCTGCACTATATTTACGTAAGCCACTAAGCCCACGCGTCAAAAGTTAATTGATCAATTCGTTAATGTGTTGCGGCAGCGCTGGGCCCATTTCGTCGTGGTGATCTGATGGAATTGCGTACACATTTCTGTACAGATTGGCAATCTTTGTGGTTCACCGGCTTGGCACGCGGCTCTAATGGATTGATCGATGTAAGAAGACCATCAACCGGCCAGCGATATAGCGTCTATACGTGCCAACTCGCCGATGCCGTCTGAATCCACACTCTTTGTAGCAGAATAATTGCACGGCGGGGCCGCCCGCCCGACCAAACAACAATCATGCTCGGGTCGGGTCGGTTCATTTGCTCGACCCGTGCCGTCCCGACCCGAGGGCGCGCGACATTCTTTTCAATGGGACGGCGAGCGAGCAACGGCCTGAATGCAGAGCCGAATAATACGTAACTGTCGATAAATCACAATACTAACGAGTCGACATGCTGTGCTTCGTAACAGCCGAACGGCGCGCGCGTGGACAACCCCGGCGTCATCTGAACTGGGCCGACCGCTGTTGTACGCTGCAGGTGAATGTCAACCATGGTCGGACCACACATATACATACACACACAGACAAGATCGATACACGGGACGATCGTGGTACGGATCGCTTGACTGATGCACAAGCGGAATTAGAAATCGGTCCACGGCGGTGTTTAGACGAATCTGTCCGAAAGCCGCCGCCAACCTTATAAGCCTAGTTTTTTTTATCAGCAGCCAGAGGCATGTCGTCTAACGGATAGAGTGCGCATTAACGCGGCGATTGACCGACTTCTCGTCTGTACAACAGTTGTCGCAGACTACATTACTACATCTCCAGTTATGTCTTTATTTCTTAGTTGAACATTCTTTCAGAACTTACCCAGAGCCCACAGTAATGTTTCTGTATTCGTCCGGTCTATTCGCGGGTCTTTGGCGTCCAAGCAGACCTGTCTTAGTTAAGGCCTTCATTACGTGTCGACTGGACTACTGCAACTATATCCTGCCCGGCGACGCTGGTGTTCATCAAAAGCGCCTCTACTCTGTTTACAGCGATCCCGGCGCCGAATACAAATGGCCAAACTTACTCAAGCCATATAAAAAAATTTTGTAGCATATTTTGTGTACATGTAACTATCACCATCACGTATAGATTGATTTGTATGCCGATTGTTGGTGTATTTCTGAATAATGCGGTATCTTCTCTGTTCGCCTATATTGTCTTATTGTTGAATGACAGTTTGTCACACTCTGTATTGTGCTAATAAATAAGATATACGTATAATTATCTGATTAGATTACAATATATATACCACGTGTAGTGCTGTATGTCTTAGAGGCCACAGAAATATATGGAAGCCCAGCTATCGCTGAGAAACCCCGCACGATGCTTTCGCAAGCGTGGCACGGTTTATCTGGAAACTCAGCGGGGCTTCTTTATGTAATCCGTAGTTAATAGCGCGCGTTAAAAATGAAGGTATACGGCAAGATGGCTGCACGATCTGCGACTATCCGCTATAACAAAATAGCGTACTAAAACAAAAGGAAATATTTGGGATGTGATCGCATCTCGAGTTGCTGTGTGGGACGGATGTTCGGACGGACGGACGGAGGAGGGGCAACGCTTAACGCGGCCATCTGTTAAGCGGTCGCAGAACAATGTGTATCACAGGTTCGAGGCCGACGGCGCTGTGCTATAGTGTTGATCGCAAATGACGGCTAGCGAGATCAACAGACCGTCGTCAGCTTTATTGATCACACCTTAGTCGAACCAGGCGAATACTGTACCTCACCTATGTTTAAAGGCCCCGTTGTATGAGATGATCCTGGTGGAGATTCGTACCGCCGATTGGTCTCAGGTAACTAGCATGTTACGACTGTCAGGTTGTGAAAGAACTTCGACGATACGTTAAGCCGTTTTGATACTATACCGGTCGTGATTTTGACGTCTAGGCAGACAGACGGACGGGCGGACAGACACCTTTGGACAAGCAAATTTCGCGCTTTCGCCGCTTATGCATAGCATCGCGCGGGTAATAAACCACATCAAAACAGGTACTTCCGTGGGTTACTTTAAACGCAAGGTCCGACCGTATACGTACCGTAGCCTACGTACCGTAACGTACGTTTTTTTCCCGATAACGTACGAACAGTATACGCGTTATATACGTTATCCCGGAAGGTAACGTACTGTCGCGCCTTGTTTAAAAGTCCAATAAAGCTACCAACAGTATTGTCGCAGGACGAAATTCTGTCCTGTTGATATTCGTATTTTGTACGTATTTTGCTTGCAACAGTTGTGCACTGTCCACTGTGTGCAAAGTTGTACGTTTCTGCCGATAACATCACGTGCACGACTGCGATCTGTTGTTTACTGATGGCAGGCCGATGCGTCTGGCGTTAAACAATGATATGAACGATGACATCCGTCCGTCGCGCTTGTTTATGCGGAGAATTGCGTCCCGTGCAGTACACACAGCTTCGTTCATTAGTCGTCGAGATTAGAACAGTGCTCGTTTAATCTGATTGCAGCGCCTCGACGTCACGGCTCGCTGGATCGCCGTCTCCCTACATCACATCCCGCCCTCATCCTGCCCTCATCCCTGTACCACCACCAGCAACAGCATTCTCACAGACCAGCGGGCTCTGGTGTGCAGAAGAAAACCCTCTGA
>Ga0056114_1000778_pt1 | contig 12506 bp, 5 predicted proteins | sample WorMetHERISLAND1_FD_77005 | JGI IMG/M metagenome (GOLD analysis project Ga0056114, IMG submission 77005) | Marine gutless worms symbiont microbial communities from Max Planck institute for Marine Microbiology, Germany - Olavius loisae HERON... ...
ACGCCGAAAGCTACTTTTTACGCACCCCACCCCTATTCGGGCGAAAATTCCAGGGTGTTCCCCTTGGAGTAGACCCGTGACGTTTGGGTTGCAAAGAGCGAACATCCCAGGCTAACTGACCATAAAATTATTTTTGAAGAATTCTAACCTATGTGATCACAATTCACCAACGTCACAGACGGACGGACGGACGGACAGACGGACAGACAGACGACATGCGATAGCAATACCGCGCTTTGCACTAAAGTGCATCGCGCGGTAACAAAGCCAGCGCCCCTTTAAAAATACCTGAACGAAATACAATCGGCAATAACTTCAGCCAGGAGCCTATGCCTAGCATACGGCAGGTGCGAGATTGCAACCACCTGCCGACCGCCGGTTGCAGCAGCTGATCAACCTCCGTTTGGCACTGCTGCTGTAGCCTGTTGCTATAATCTATTTTTAGACTGGCCGTAGTGGGCGTGGCATATGGCTATGTTTGTAAATAAAGAAAGCGTGAAATCGTAGTGAATTTTTTTGTAAAAATCATTATTTTAAACATCCTACATGCTTTAATGCTACTGTAAGCTATATAAATCAAAGTAGTGCTGAAATTTGATAGTAACGACGAGCCGAGAAAGGTCACGGCCTTTGGGGCCACGTGTGTGGAGTATTTATAGAACGAGGCGGAGGCTAACCTTGGATGGATTGGCGGATTGCTGATGATGGCTCCCTGTAAAGTCTGTATTGTTGGATCTGGAAACTGGTTAGTGGTTTCTTGTGTTCTGTGTTGCTATCACTGCATAAACTTACATTTATTTGTCAGTATTCTGTTACAGTTGCTGGTGAATCAGCAGATAATTTGGAAATTTGTTGCTAGTTGTTTTTTTTGTTGACGTCCGCTATCTCTATAGGGGCAGTGCAGAATCACGGGTCCGTACCTATCAGGGGAGGATACCTATGCTACCGATACTGACAAGGCAGGGGAGAGCCCTTCGCTAAGTTTGGGGTGTAGTGTGATATTTTGTCAGACTGCTAATTACTTGTAATATGATGTATCAGGATGTATATTTCCAGTAAAATCATGTTACTTTGTTGCTCTGTTTCTCTGTTAATGCTGGAGCACTGTTTAATTATTTTGTGCTTCGATAGTATGTTTCGGTAGCATTGATGTTTTAATTGTTGTTTTGCAGGGGTTCTGTTGTTGCAAAGATTGTTGGCTATAATGTGCTGGCGAGACCTGATAAGTTCGTTCGTGATGTTCCGATGTATGTATACGAGGAGATGGTTGATGGGCAAAAGTTGACTGAAATCATTAACACACAGCATGAAAATGTCAAATACTTACCTGGATGTATCCTCCCAGACAATGTGGTATGTATATAATAACAATGGCGATTGTTAGCCAAAGCCTACTTTATCGGCAACTTATGAGTGTATAGGCCTAGATCTGTAGGAGTATCATAAGTAAGTGAGTGTGTGTGATAAGTAACACTGCAGGAGGTCTACAAGTGGACAAACAGCACAGAGGAAGGCTCTACATTTTTTATTGTAAGTATGCAAACTTTTTATCCCTTAAGTGCTATACACTATACCCCTTTACGACACTGCCAAACCACAAAATTTTTTGTGCTTTTTTACTTGTAAGATACTGTCGCTATGCACACAAAATCTTGAAACTGTTACAGCTTGGAAGTCAAACTCCGTAGCTTTAGAATGAATAGTGTACTATTCTGCAAGAAAAGAACTGCTGAGTTACGACTTCCATTTAAGATGCTATTTACTGAAACCAAACATACATTGGTATTAAATGATATTTTTATTAACTGATGTTGGAAATCATTCTGCTGAACGTATTGAGATGTTTGTTACAAGTTGTCACTTTGTGTGTTTTAGATAGCCGTTCCTGATCTGCTGGAGGCGGCAACTGGTGCCGATGTCATTGTATTTGTCACCCCACACCAGTTTATTCGCAGACTGTGCAGCGTTCTAAAAGGCAAAATTAAACCGACAGCAATAGCTGTGTCGCTGATTAAAGTGAGTGTGAGATGTTATTTTCAGTTTGAAATGTACAACAAGTGCACATTTTCTACAGTAATATACTGTAACTGCATGTTGACATTTGGCAATAAATTCTATGCAATGCTACAATATGTTTCAATAATTTTGATACCAGTTGTACTAGCTGGCTTCTTGTTACTTTTTAGCACAAATAGTGCATTTGTAGTTTTGTACATGGTATTTTATCTACAAATTTTCAAAGTTTACATGCATCAATAAATAACTGAAGCCTAACAGCCATTGGTCAACTATAATTTTATGAAATTGATTTTAATAATGAAAAAAAAAGAAAAACAAATATGACATATAGTCTATAATTTTTCCAGTTCCGTTTTCTGCATGGGGCAGGCTAGAACAGCATCGTAGGCAGAGACCACTCATGGGCCCATAAGCCATTACACATAGTATATACATACTAGGAAGAGACTAGAATATCATGTACTGTATGGTCGCCATGCTGATGCCAGGGTCTCGATGTAGAAGAAGGTCGTTTACAGCTGATCTCTGACGTCATCAAGTCGTGCCTCGGTGTTGACTGTGCTGTGTTGATGGGAGCAAACATTGCTTCAGAAGTTGCCAAGCAAGATTTCTGTGAAGCAACGATTGGTTGGTAAAAAACAGTAACTTTTTGCTCACAAAGTCTTACCTATATTGACCACTGCAAGCCTCGGTCACATCCCTAGTTTTGCTACATGCTACAACTTGAATCGTCTCAATACGTTCAGCAGAATGATTTCCAACATCACAATACTTTTCAAAGGTGAATATCTCAAAAATGGTGTATTTTAGAGACAAAGTTGCTATAGGACACTAATCTGAAACCATAGGCAAGCTATCGAATGGTACCAGTTTAGATACCGGTAACCTTGAGTGACCTTTCATGGTTGCAGTATTGTTTGAAATCAAATATCTCAAAAACGGTTCAAGATAGAGCCATAGTTACTACTGAACATTAACAGGAAGTCGTGTGATCTATCGAATAGTGTCATTTCCAATGACCGAGTGACTGCTAACCAACGTTTCAAGGTCACAGTACTTATCACAGATGAATATCTAAAAAAAGTGCATTTTACATGCATTGTGTCTAGCTGCAGTTTATTCGGATGCGTGGTTACTAGGCAATAGCTGGGCCTCAGGTACCACTTCTGATATTCTACAGAAGTGTAAACGTTTGCGGTTGATTTACAGGCTGCAGCAAGCCAGAGACGGGCCATATATTGAAGGAGTTGTTTCAGGCATCTTACTTCCGTATGACCGTCGTTCCTGATGGGCAGACGGTGGAGCTGTGTGGTGCATTGAAGGTCAGTACGTGACTGTCAGTTGCATGTGTTGCTAATGTTACTGTAGCCACCAACACAGTTTGTTGTTATTGTTGCCGGGTTTGCTTTCACTGTGTTTTTTTCTAGGTTTTGTAGCCTACTTGTATGGTGAATAGTTAAAAAAAGTAATTTTGTAAACCCGTTCGCCAGCCATACAGGTCCGTGGGCAGCACTGGGTTCTGTTTCTACAGCTCTCAGCCAGATTATGATGTCAAAGTTTATTCGCCTCACAGGCAGTACGGACAGTACAGACAAACAAACAGACTGACAGACAGATACAAATACAATAAGACAGATACAAAGAAAACGAAGCTAAAAGAGAAGATTATATTGTATGACACTGCCGTTGGACTGCTGCTTTACGTGTTGTGTCTGTTTACTTGTGTATTGTTGCTAGTAGTCATTGTGCTTGCCTACAGAGAATGCCTTCAAGAATGACATGACCTAGGTCGCTGGTTAAGGTCGCTGGTTACCGAGATCTAACTCATTTCAGTACGAACCAAACCAAATGTACACTAAGTGACTATATTGATTAACACCAAGCAGAACTGCTGCCATTAGTGTGGTGAGTTTGGTGAGATTAAAGATTAACCATTTAAAGCATCGATGGTGATTGGACAGAGAACGACATAAGCTCTCGTCATATCAGCAGTCTGCAGAAGTCGAAACTTGGCCCTAAGTAAACCAGGAAAGTGGGCCGTTAACTGGAATGTAGCACCAGCATGGTCCTCGATGGATGTAGAGGCCCCTGAGTAGGTATAATGGAGAGGGGATTTGGGATCCAAACCTACGGGAAAACAAAAAAGTATAAATCACAACAAAAATTACCTGTTAAATCTCTATTGAGAATACGTAGCAGCCGTGAGACTCCAGTCCAGCTGCTTTTGCATAGCATTTGTGCTATTAGCGCTCGTCTGTGTGCGTTTGTGTTTGCGTTTGTATGCAGAACGTGGTAGCAATGGGTGCAGGTTTTGTTGATGGGCTTCAGTACGGTGATAATACCAAGGCTGCTGTCATACGTCTCGGATTAATGGAAATGATCGCATTTTGCCGACTGTTTTTCCAAGGTAATCGTCACTGTGGTTATCTTTCTACTGCAGTTGATGAGTGCAGCAGATAGTATGCGAGGAATTTTTTCACATAATTGTAAGTAAGTAAGTAAACCTTCCGTTAACCAACAGACAAATACAAATATCTTTTGTAGTTTTATCTCATTCAGATGCTGAAGATAACAGGTACTGTGTACAGCAGATTGTTGTGTATGATCTTTTTGCCTGATGGCACGTGTATCTGGTAGATCTTTATCGTTTAGTGACTGTCATTTTCACACGTTATTATTATAAACAGCTTAATAAGTAAAAAATAACTTTAAACTAGAAACATAATCATTACCTTGAAGGCAGTGGTACCCACAACGGCCGACTTTTGTCCTTTGTATCAAATTTGACATGTGATTTCTTATTGCAAGTTGTCAAGTATGGTATGTATGCAAACCCTGTGGTACTGGAGTGAAATGTAATCCTGGCATGTTATGGCAAGAACTACCCATCTCAGGTGATAATAATGCTATCACTGTATTATTGCATTGATGGAAAAGCACTTTTGAACACCTTATAATAGTGAAGTTTTTACATAATTTTGTATAATATTCTGATTCCAGATGAATGTCGATATAGATAGACTCCGAATGACTTACGTTAAAATATTTGCTATTCTATGTCCTTTCCAACAGTTTCAGCCAGTTCTGAAGTTATGGACAGACTTTCTTGAAAAATTGAAAACTTTAGGAGACACAAAACAGCTCAAAAACGTTAGCAAGTCACAAAGCCTTTTATGGTGTCTAATATAGTTTCAGTGGCCAATCACTGTTGTCAGTATCAGTCAAGTGATTGGCTTTGAAGACTGCCTCCAAAATGACCTAGATTGTGTCGGGTGGGGCGTTAAACTCCACTCCAACTCCAGTCAGTGATACAATGTAGACTTGTGCATTTCGTAGGAGCACGATCGGAAACATTTCTAGAGAGCTGTGGTGTTGCTGACCTTGTCACAACTTGCTACAGTGGACGGAATCGGCGCATTGCTGAAGTATTTGCAACGTCTGGTAACAAGGTATACAGCAGTATTTTAGTAACACTTAACACATCAATTACTTGTTGGTTCCCGTCTCCCATATAACCTATACTGTGTTGGCGGGGACATAAAACACTGCACAATCCAATCCAATACTTGTTGGTTCATGAGTTGAATATATTATCTTGTATATTTGACTGTTAACAGTTCGTGGTTATGTTGAAATGTTAGTATAATTTAGTTCATTTTGAAATAGATCCCAGCTGTGCTTAATTAGGAATTCACTAACAGTATTAAGTTATAAGTGTAGATCATGTGGAACAATGGTTACAACGAACGTTTGAAATTGCTAAATACACATAGTCTAGAATGTCAACCTTTATACAGTACGGAGTTATATGTGTCCAACTATTAAGTAATAGTTTTAAATCACATCTTGGACTTGGTCCTTCTGCTGTTAATAAATTGATTGATTGATTGAAGTGTTACAGTGACGACAAATTTTTGTATAGACAATAACTCGTGATAGATGTGTGTTCTGTGACGTTTGACTGTATAAATTAAGGACATTCTACAGTTACGGTGAATCTGTATTCCTGTGACCTGTTGGTGTAAGTAAGGAAGTAAGCATAATCGCATCTTCAACAAAATTTGTTTAAAGAAGTAAGAACTTACCACTGTAGCTCACATATACTAACTGTCAAAAATCTCTCCAAACTTTGAACCACTCTTATATTACTGTTATGTCGTTTACTAAAAATTATAATCTGTATAATCAGTATTTTATTTATAATCATTATCAAATGTTTCTTATGTATGGTAGCACTAATGGCCGTAGAGTACCGGACTAGGTTGCGGGTTCAATTCTCACCAGCTGCTACTATGTACCAATGCCAACTCAGCTTGCCATCCCGTCAGGGTCAGTTAATGAGTACCAGCGATGTACTAGCCCCGTGTCCATGATCTTGCAGCTTAGGCTGCTACTTAATTTTTATGTCCGACTGTGATATTTGACTCGTTAAGCTGTTTTTTTCAGCTTTGTACTTCTTATGACTGTCACTGCATCAGTCATTTTCAACCCTGAATGCCATGGTCTTCGTCTCAGACTTGTGGGTCATTGGCCTTCTGGCATGCATCAGATCCAGTGTGCTAATTGTGCAGTGGTTTGATGTCTCTAGACAATAGAACAGTTGGAAGAAGAGTTGCTGAATGGTCAGAAGCTACAAGGTCCGCCCACCGCTGCCGAGGTCAACGTTGTTCTCCGAGACAAAAAGTTGGAAAATAAGTAAGTGTTTGTGCTTATCGGTTGAATGAATCTCGGCTCCCAGTTGTTTCTGTCGGTTGAATATATGTTTTGCAAGCAGCGGCGTCTTGAGTAGATGCTGCCTGTACCCCCGTTTGCTTCAACTACCTTCAAGTAACTTAGTGCATTAATACTTAAAGATTAGTTAAATTTTACTTAACTTTCCTTGTTTCATCGTAAGCAGCAGTACCATGTAGCAGCTTCAAGAAGCCGATGAAAATTCACTTTTAATACTTTCTGTGATTTTGTATCAGCTTTTCTGATTGCTAAAATGAACACACTGGACATTTGCAGTGGTTTGGAAACGCGCATTGTTTATTACTACGTGAAAATTGTTGACATGAGTGTGATTTGAAGACGTATTTTGTGTAAATATACCACCAATAATGCTTAAATTTGTTCTTAAAAGCGTGTGCGAGAACGTGCACATCTCAACTAAGTGGGCACTGCCATTTGTTTGTTTTAGTTTCTTCCTTTTCTTATTTTTTTCTGGCTACATGTGCTAGATTAAGCTGATCACTCATCTTTTGAGTCCACGTTAAACCCTTCTTATCGTATTATATCATTATTCAGTTTTCATCCTGCCTCTGGATCTGCTGTATACTGCACATCTCACATGGCGTCTTATTCCGCACATGTTATGTATATGCATATCCTTCTTCTCACAGCTGAGAGTGTCTGCCTTTGATTAAAGGGGACAGTGTTCAAGAAGCTCAGTATTATATGGTACTGAAACTAGGCCTGTGATAGCATTATCAGACATTTATCAACGCATAACTTACAAACTGACACCACTACTGTTGATGAAATTTTAAGTTCTCAGCTACAGTTATACTACTGCTAAATGTAAGTTTTTTAATAAATATTTCATACTGCCGGATACTGCATTACCATGCAAGAAAATAAAACTTTGTGCCACCGTTAATACTATTAATGGCTGAATTGTTGAGAAAACAACAATTATAACTTTATTTTTACTTATGCAAGTATAGAATCACAAAAAAACATATTGCACTTCACACTTAGTATTGAACATTTAAGTAACGAACCTTCAGACTTTTAGCATGTCTGCTGTGGCGCTGCCTAAAGGCTACAGACCAGTCGACTAGAATGCAGGTGCCAGTATTAACTAGTACATGTAAATTCAGCAAATTTAAATTAAACAAGCAAAAAAGCTTAAAAGGTAATAAAATACAGCAAAAGAAAAGAAATTAAACACAATCTAGTGTATTGGAAAATAGCAAAAAAGTTGTGTTGTTTTTTTGTTTTTTTAGTCACTGAAATATTAAAAAAAACAACAGTTGAAATATTTCATCATGCTTACATCTCTAACTACTGCACTATACTGCTACTACTACTCCCACTCCCACTGCTACTAGACTATACCTACAGTAGCAGTTTGAATGGATTATCTTTAGTTTGCATCATCTGGATAGCAATTTCTTTATCAGCTTGTGCATAGCTCTGTCGTGATATGATATTATTTGCATTGATGATTGTTGGTTGTATATCTTGAATATTGCTGTTAGTCTGTTCAGTGTTTAATGTGTCTGTTGATGCGTGTAGGTTTCCGCTATTCACAGCAGTTCACCTCATCTGTAGTCAGCAGCTGCCTGTGAACAAGTTTGTTGATTGTTTGTGCAGTCACCCAGAGCATATGTAACGTGTTTCGTGGCGTGTTGTTTGGTAAAACAAAGAATATATATCTGAATTTGTCGTCGAGTACCTGCAGTCATTTGTTTACACTGCATGTGAGTGATATTTGCTCTCTGATTGTGTATTTGTCACTTTTATATACGTCTATTGTTGTTTAAGTTTTTTGTTGTTGTTGCAGATCCTGTACATTTTATCCATTTTTTATATTTACGTGTGATGCACCTAGGCCCGCTATCACCAATTTTTGTATACTTTAGCGTCCAGATTATTCGTTAGTTGTCATGCCCAAAATACTTGTTTGTTTCCTTTCTGAGTTATTTTACTTTAATCCCTGTAATGTAATTCAATATATTGTCTCAATTTTTCCCATTTGTAAGTAAATATTTTTGTCATTTTGTACGGTGTATCCATACATCCCTACTATTAAGCCTTCCTGCAATTATTGTTCGTTATGCACATACCAGTAGTTAGTTATTCTGTTGATTTTTCTATGTTTTATGCATCTGCTAGCTAGTGTTGGATTGTTTTTGTCAGTCGCAATACGCACAAAACTGTTTATTCTGTGGTTTGTTGGCATATGTTGATATATTCAATCAATTAATTCATTCACACACGTTAGCTGTTGCATTTTATCACATAACTGTTTTGTTGTTTGTTCTCAGACTGTTGTGTCTCATAGCCCGATTGTTCCTAGTTACTTATTTTCCGTTTGTGATCCTGATGGTAGTCATTCCTACACGTGTTTACCATCTGTTATTTCGTTTGTTGTCGCTCCTGGTCGACACCAGATGGTGCTGTTTTCCATTGTGTTGTAATGTCAATGCACCTGAGTAGACTTGAGTTTTATGAGGGCTGGCTGTTGTTGTATATAACTACTGTATGGTGTAGAAGGAAGCTGCCACTGCAGTATTGTGCCTCGTTACGGGTTTATCCGTTTTTTACAAATATTTTCATGGTTTATAACGGAGGTTTTATACATTGTTACTGCATCTCTATGCTTATTTGTTACAACTCTATGCTACTGATGAGCAGGCATTGGCTAAATGTGAAAGTCCATGAAAAAACCCAAGATGACCCGATTGAAATTAAGCCGACAGTAGATTTTGGGTTGGATAAAGCAGAATGCACCATGGTGAAGTGAAGTGTGTCCCAGTTTGTCGATATCGGAGCACTTGAACTGATGTTAACGAGGCAATGATTTCTGCCCATGATGCACATGGATAGAGTGATCACACCCGCCCTCATGTATGTGTGTGTGTATGTTCGACAGAAATATGTGTTACTGATGTGGGTGTAGTCCAGCAGTCTTCTCCAATCAGATACAGTTAGTATTTTTACTATTTAAAAAGTTTTTTTATTATTTAAACCAGTAGCAGTGACACTTAAAGTAATCATCGTGAGCTTAGTGTCTTACATAAATGAACAGCGGACATGACAATAAGAAGGTTTTTAAAAAGGTTAAACAAAAATTAGTAAAGTAGTGTGGATATGATAATTAAAGAAGGCCTAGGTAGTCTAACAGGAATATGCAGTCATAAACAGATAGGTCTTGAGATGTCTCTTGAAGGTGGAGATGGTGGAGAGCCATCGAATGTCAGCCGGCAAGTGATTCCACGCCTGTGGAGCTGCGATGAAAGGATCTTGATCTGAAGGTGTGTGAATGCGCAGTATATATCGAGTTCCCCATTTTGAGCTGAACGTAGATGAGACCTGCCGGTTAGTTGTGACACAGACACCAGCATGTTTATCAAGTACTGTGCCCCATGACCGACACAAAATGAACCTAAGTATTGTTGTTGTTTTTGTTGTTATGATCGTCAATGCTAGTCACTATTTTACGTAACTCCAAGTTGCTCATTCGTGATGCTGTTTTTGTGTCCACTGTGTAGAGTATATTGACCGCTGTTGGCGCACAATGTTTGCCCGTTGAACTGTTTGTTGATAGTCATGTGCCGTTTCCATTTTCTACGGGATTTTCGAGAGTCGTTTTAGTGCAGAGTTGTTATTTGTTACTGAACCGATGTTATTAGCTTCAACCATCCCAGTGTTTTACAACCGTGTGTGATATTACATTTGTTGGTGCTGACTCGTGCTTCACTGTTGCTCTCCGGTTTGTTGCGTATCCTTTAATAATAAAAGTTTTCTACTGATGCAATTTTGTATTTCTGCGAAATAGAATTATTGTGGACTCTCGGTTACATGGGTGAGTAAAACTGTAGAGAAAGTTCGTCCGCTGGCGCTGCCGAAGTCTGTCGTCTAAAACCAATAATAAATGTTGTAAATATTTGTCGGGCAGACTAAGTCAAAAATGCAGAATCCCGTTTAAATGTTAAACAGTTGCAGCACATACACACTACATAGTGAAATATACAGCTATGGACCACAGATACGATTTGTGACTGACTGGGCGTTTACACGGTGCGATCATTGGCCTAACCGCAGTCGGACTATCGGTTTTTGAGCCGACGATCGCGCCGTGTAAACGCCATTGAAATAGCAGTAACGTTAATCGGGTACTCTGATGTGTGCTATGCTATATGCTGTACTGTCGACTACTGAGTAGATTCAGCAAGAAGTCGCGTAGTACGCCTATGTAGAGTTGTAGGCATTTTGCATCGCTTTGGTGAAGTATAGGCTGCAGTGCACCCCACTTAGCGTATGCAGAGTGCAGACACTGAATACACGTTAAAACCGGAATAACGAGAGCAATAATACAGTTCTTCTAAGGTGAAAATAAGCTACCTGAATAATACTCTAAAGTTGATTTTCTATTCATGGCTAATATTGTAGTAACCGTGGCCGTATTAATTACCGTTTGCGAGATATTTTCTCATGGGTTGAAAAAACCACCATTTGCGCCCTCTGTATTCTGATGTAGACCCGGCCCTAGTGGAGGAACGCCCATAATATCAAATGGCGTACAATTCTGTCTCTGACAATTGACAATATAGGTTTATCTTCATTCATTTAGCCGTTATTGTATGTTGTTGCCTCACAAATCTGCGAAATTCGAGAAAATTCGAACTTACAGCAGTTCAAGGTCATCCAAAGTCAATGACCTTGGTGTCAGTCCAAGATGGCGGCGGCCGCCATCTTGGATTTGTTCGAACCGGAAATAGTGCCATTAGATCCGCCGTCCCCGAAAACCCCGCCCTAGAACCAAACGAAGTGGATCTGATCACCCGTTGCAGAGATATGGCCATTCGCGTATATTGGGGACATATGGAACCCCCATTTTGGGGGGAATGGGAGGTCGTAGGGAATCAGCGATGGCACCATTAGAAAGAGCGATGGTAGTTTCCTATAGGCTCTCCATTGTGACCGTTACGCTATCTGTAACCATTCGGCCGCAATTTGCGATCGAATGTCTCCGACACTCAAATCAACAAGGGGTGGGTGACTTTGGCCCAAATTTGGGGGTGTTCCAATTGGAGCAGACCCGTCACGTTGGGGTTGCAAAGAGCGAACGTCCCAGGCTAACTAATGGTGAAATTAATCAAATTATTTTCGAAGAATTCCAACCTAAATGTGATCACAATTCACCAACGTCACAGACAGACATACAGACGACATGCGATCGCAATACCGCGCTTTGAACTAAAGTGCATCGCGCGGTAAAAATCAAAGATTGATGTAATTTTTGAGATTCAAGAGATTGTAGAGCAGAAAGAGAGTCTGTAAAAAATAATAGATGTTTTAATAGAAAATTTACTGCTGTAGCATACTCTAAATAATGTTGCTCTGGTTGCAAGAAGTTCTGCTGTATAAATAGATGTAGTCCTACCGTATAAAAGTTTCTGAGAATATACTTTGACTGGGAAAATAACTGCAAGTGCTGCTTTATTATTTTCTTTTGAACCATCAGTAAAAACCGGAGTATATGTAGAGTAGGTATCTTTGATCTGATTGAATGCAGATCGCAATAGCAGAATGCAAATAGTTGGAGAGCAGTTAGTTTTATTACCAAAGTGTAGATTCCAAAGAATTGTAGGATTATGTAGTATCCATGGAGGTATTTTGGATAATCTGTATGGTGCAATGGAATAGTTGTAAGGGTTGATTGAGTTAGATGGTGTAGACGTAAATTGAGAGGTTGAATAGTATTTGAGTTTCGTTGG
>Ga0056114_1000779_pt1 | contig 12501 bp, 7 predicted proteins | sample WorMetHERISLAND1_FD_77005 | JGI IMG/M metagenome (GOLD analysis project Ga0056114, IMG submission 77005) | Marine gutless worms symbiont microbial communities from Max Planck institute for Marine Microbiology, Germany - Olavius loisae HERON... ...
AAATTACAATGAAGAAACATACATATATAATATTTTGTCTCTAAGACGTTGTGTCCGCTGCTCCTATATTAAAACCTAAAGAACATTTAAAATGCTAAAAACCATAAATGAAAAAGAATTCTTAAACATTTCTTTAGAAAAAATTTTAAACATGTAGACTGTCCTGTTCCGCATTCCGCGTTTTACCCACCATTCCGCTGACCTTCCCGCATTTTTGGATTCCACATTTTACTTTCCGCATTCCGCAATTACGCATTTTACCAATAGCCAATTGACCACAATATGAATCAAGGCAAAGCCATAGCGAGTCTATTCAAGTTCAGTTTTGATGTATTTGACTTCATGTAGAGCTACATGTCATGTTAGTAACCACTGCCACAGGACAGTGCCGCAGGATGTCGAACCACTGCCGCAGGACACTATATGGTAATATTGTTGTGGCGTCTTGCGGCGGTGATCGACGTCCTGCGGCACTCATGCGGCCAAGTTGATGACAGTTGGCGGAACTAAACTATATATACTGTAAAAACTCCAACAATATCACTAGAAATAGTGTCCTGCGGCGGTCTGCGGCATACTGCGGTCATTGGATGGAACGCGGTTTGACTGAAGTCACCACCGACACCAGTGACCGTAATTAGTAGCCTGTACCGGTCAGAGGCATACGAGCGCAGGACACTAATTACTGTCTTGTCCCCCACAGTTTGCTTTTGAGCCTTGAGGATCATAAATATAGTTTAAAAGTTGGTAAACACTTACTTTATGCTGATAAATTCACCCGACTGTTCTATCTGCTTATTCAGTTGGTACGGGCTGCTAATTATGGTCGGTGGTGACTTCAGTCATACCCGACGGACCGGAATGTGGTACGACTGCTTTCGGCCGAAACTGAATGTCTGCAATCTATCCACATTGCCACTGAAACCGTACTGAACCCGAAATCTGGTCGACCTCTAAAGAGAGGGCAATACTGAGCTTTCCAGGACACTGCATAGCCGCAGCTTTGTTCCTGCTGACAGTTCACAGTTAAGAGGCAGTTGTGGGTCAGTCATGGTCAGTCAGTCAAGCAATCAATCAATCAGTCAGCATGACCTGAGCAAAAAACAACTGCTACAAGGACCACTGAGTAAATCTAGGGGAAACAGTTACTGTGATAGTCCCGGGTAAGAATAACGAAATAAGGGCACAAAGTTTATTCACTTGAACCTCTGGAAAGTCATTACAATTGTTGACATCAGCTGTCAGATTTGAAGGTTAAAAATATAAATACACCAAATTCAGTTTCAGCTGGCGCCTTTCCCCTGACATCGCCGGCCCCCAGATCTCCTAGCTGGATTTAAGGGGAGGTACTTCAAAGGCAATGGAAGGGAATGGAGGGAGGAAAGGTAGGGGAGGGAGGTAGGGGAAAGAGGGAGGGAAGGAAGGGGACACACCCAGATTTTTACCAGGATTGACAAGGGTTGCCACTGTATAGGCAAACCAGGGCTGTTTCACCCGCAGAGATGCTGGCATCTTTATAGGTTCATTCGCTCATGAATACATTTGCCTGATCTTGAAATTATCAGATTTGATCTTTGAGATTGACAGTTTCTTGCCCTGCAAACCATAAACATTACATGCAGTATCAAACCCAAGAACGGCATGCAGGAACAGAATGTTGTTGGTGGCAACACCAAGAGGGTCTCACATTGCAGGGACGATCCCGCGTCTGTTTCCCTTCTGACTCGCTTATCTAGTTCTAGGTCTGCAGAAGACGTTATGCCTACTGCATGATAGATGATAAGCACCAGCAGATCTGTATTCTGTACTGTCACCAACCAGGATGGTTTCTTGCTTAGCTGCTGATGTTATAATGCCGTTTGTGCAAGGAGGACATCGGTATCTCCTCTTGCCTGGTGGATCTCGCACCCTCCTTGTTTCAACTTCCAATCAGCCAATTTCTAGCTTTAAGCGTCGATATCTCGAAAACGTTAGCAGATATGGCCAAAGTTACTATTAATAACTAATAGGAAGTCGCATGTGAGCTTTCGATTGACACCAAGATCGATGACCTTGGATGACCTTGAACTGCTATAAGTTTGAATTTAGGGAGAATTTCGCGGGATTTCGAGGATTTCGGATGCAGCAACAGCTAAACGAACTAAGATAGAGCCGTAGTGTCAGCGACAGCATCGAAACCCACTGAATGTACTTTTCATCATTGTGTTCCTTGCGTTGATTTGCCGTACATTGCTTTGCTAGGGGCCTTAATACATGCACTTCTGTCGCGCTTACCTTAGCGTTAGCTAGGCTTTCCTGTACAATTCGCCATTATGCATGCCAGTCGTCTTCAGGCTCTGAAAAGAGAAGCTGTATATGAGATATCACCAAGATTTTTGCACCAAACTGGGATTTTTGGTCGGCCAATCAGATGGAGTCATTCAATTTTTTTTGTTCAACCCACCCTTGTTGCCATGGCAACCAACTGTCATTGTTAATTCCTTGCACCACAGTGTCTGATCGAATGCTATGACAGGAGTGCATGGTGTGACCGCAGACATAGTTGACAGTTGAATATATGCAAGTGCACTATAGGCTTAGTTATCCATTTGCATTATGTAGCCTATGCCAAACTTTCGGTGTCTAGAAAAATGTGTTCCACTAATTAGATTTTCTTAGACTTTTGATGTGTTATAAAAGAGTGTATGACCTTTCATTTGGTATATAATTTATATTGCAATTTGTTTTGGGTGCTTCCATACTTCACCTGGACTATTCTCCGGCTGCCATAGCAGTCCTCTTAAAAGACTGCACACACTGCTGGAGCAGTTGCAAGACTGCTGTGACTCGTCCGCCGGAGTAGTTATCAAAGGACTGCTCAATTTCTGCCAGTGTAAACATGAACTATCGCATAAGGCACAGAAATCTATTGTAGACAGGCAATTGCATCCTTTCACATAATGTGGAATTGGGTGGTTGGGGAAGGAGGTGTTTGCTGTTATATACCATAACCTTTCTTGTTATTTTTATTATGAGAAAAGCAAATGAATAGATTCACCAACGTCCAACGCTGCCAATGTCGATGACTAGAGGTGCACCGGATCTGGATCCGGATTCGGCCGGATATCCGGTGTTTTTTCAGGATCCGGTAAGATCCAGATCCGGCCGGATCCAAACAGTCTGGATCCGGTCAACCGGATTCATTACCATGTAGTAGTACCAATCACTGTAAGCATAAACTGTTTTGTCACCCAATGTCAGGAAAGTGTAAAATCTTTAAATAAGTAAGAAATTCATGGTGCAGCATCACAACAAATTACAAAATTGTCTTGTCTTTATTCATTCAATGTTTGGATATCCTCATTGGTTGCAATTCAGCTTTGGTCTGGATTAGTTTACATGGATCCGGATCTGGTGAAGATCCGGATCCGGCCGTATCCTAAAATATGGGATCCGGTGCACCCCTATCGACGACATCAATGGCTTGAGTAGGCACAGGCATAGCCATATAGCCTACCATCTTAATAGAAATACAGTACACACATTATCTAATATAATATCATACAATATGCAATATCTAATTCACAACAGAGAGGGCCTACATGAATAGCAGTGCATGACACATTTAATCCTTTATATTGCATACCACTGTATTGGGTGTTGCTGCAGGAAAGAAGTCTAAGAAAGATAAGCATAGAAGTTCAAGTATTGGTGTATGTATCTGATATATTTCTGGCTTCTGAGAGACACTGTTATTTGTTTGATGTTTTTTTTATAAAAAATATACCGTTAATTGAATGTCTTATATGTAAAAATGTAAATGAAATAACTAGTAATGTGGCTATAGTGTCCAAAATGACAAGTTACTGCACGGCTACTGAACAAGTTAAAAAAGAGAAACTAGTTACAAATTGCGATAAGAGAGAAAGAAAAAGAGAAGGGATTTAAGACGAGAGGGAAAGGTGGAGAGAGATACAGCAGCAGTGAGCAACTAGTGTGCAATTCAGTGGTTTCATGCTGTTATTAAACCAATAAACTTGACTTGACATGCGATGGAAGACTGTTCCACACACGAGCGGATGCAACAGGAAATGCTGTGTCGCTGACGCTAGACAGCTGAGTGTGTCAGGCGGCTAAATCTCAGTATCTTATTGTATCTGTGAACTTACAGAGGATGTGAATGTAAGACTTGTGTTTTACAATTATTTGAAAGTTGTTGATATATTAAGTCATTAAGTGCTGTTTTTGACAGGAGATACAACATTCTGAAGATTTTCTGATTCAGCCGTCTGATGCGGCCAAAAAATTGGAAACGTCTGAATGGCCACTGCTTTTAAAGGTTTTTGAATTTTTTTTCTTGATTTCTAAAATGGAAACAATTATTATGTTCTGTTTAACATTTAGTTTAGGTTAATGTGTCATTTATCTTGCAATTGGCTACAAAGCAATTTGTGTTCATTTGTTATCCAGCTGATAGATGGAGTCTCTGCAAAGTATTACAGATAATGTGCGTGGGCTGATATTAGCAGAACATGGCATTGTAAAGGTGAGACCGTGGCACTTGGTAATTTAACAGGTAAACAGCATAAATGCCAATCCTTGGATGGCTAGTGTTGAAGCATAAGTTAATACTAGTGTTGTCGAATTAACACGTTTAAAATTAATTAATCGCATGCATTAACACGATTAAAAGTTAATTCGACAGCTCTGAGTTAAGTAAGATATTTAGGTCGGACAGTATAGTAGTTTCTCATGTTCTTATTTGCTGCTGTTAATTTGCTGTTAATAATTTGACTGCAGAACTTCGACCGGCTGAATGTCCGAACAGCTCACTACACACCTCTACCTGCTGGCTGTTCTCCACTGAAACGCAGCATACAAGAATACATCAAGTAAGATCGCTTTGTTATTATGTTTCACAAAATGGTAGGCTTTTTTTCTGCCATCATACAGAATTAGTCTGTTTTATGTGGTTTTATTTTTTCGACTGTACATTGGTTGTCGGTGTTATTTGGGCATATATTTAGCTAGATTTTGCACAGGTAAAAGGTCCTGCTGGGCGAGGCAGTCATACATAGGCTCTCCTCAATTATTGGATGTGCTAGCAGATCCTGGGCCTGGCAGGAAGTATTTTTTGGAATTTGGACACTATCACGTCTCAGGCAGTGAATATGTTTATATTATTCCATGAGAAATTTTTTAGTTTGATTTGACTGGGTTAAGAGGACATGACTGTAAACTATTTAAAAAAAAGATTTAGATTGGATGTGAGAAAATTTCGCTTTAGTAATTGAGTGGTTTTTTGGACGCTTGTCTCGTCTGTGGCATTGAATATGTTAAATAATATCTTATTGCCTCGTTGTTGAATGGCTTGAAGACATTTGCATGCTTATCTCTCTTTCGAAAGCAGATCCACCTGTTCAAGCATCCATGTGCACTTATCTGGACCAACTGTTTAGTCCATGATTGTTCTACACTGCATGCAGTTTAGGCCCATTTTGCTTCAATGATGTTTCATACGATAGCAAACTTTCCATGTAGAAGTAAGGATATTTTCGGATGCTGTGCCGGTTATCAGGTCTGGGTTTATCAACCTTGACAAGCCATCAAATCCATCTTCACACGAGGTAGTGGCATGGATCAAACGGATTCTCCGGGTGGAAAAGACGGGCCACAGCGGGACCCTGGATCCGAAGGTTACGGGTTGTCTCATTGTCTGCATTGAACGAGCGACGCGTCTGGTGAAATCTCAACAGAATGCTGGCAAAGAGTACGTCGGCATATTCCGGTTACACAATGCTGTTCCCGAGGGCGAACGACGAGTTCAGCAGGTTGCTTACTTGTCTGTGTTTAACTAGTTTTAAAGACATTATATCAGTGTTTTTTTCGTCGACTAAAACTAGAACAAAAACTTCGTCAACGACTAAATTAATTTTCGTCATGCTGACGAAAACTATAACTAAAAGTCGCTAATTTTCGTCGACGAAACTAAAACTATGACGAAAATTTGACCACATGACAGAAACAAAAACTAAAATTTGTGAAGTTTTCGTGGACATTTCGTCGCTACTTCTCGTCAGCCGGTCGTAACTTACCGCGAAGATACGCATGCTGCTCAGCCAACAGCAGTGCGTACTGCATACCGTACTGTGTGATTGCGTCGAACTCCGTGTTTAGTAATATCGTTAGCAGGCTTTTAAATTTTTTTGGTGTGATACTTGAGTGACTAAAACTAAAAGGTGACTAAAACTACAACTAAAATTCTTCAAATTTTAGTCGACTAGACTAAAACTAAGACTGAAAGTGTCCAGGTGACTAAAACTAAAACTTAGAAAGTCAACACTTTTAGTCGACTAGACTAACACTAAAACTAAAATTAAAACAGCTGTCTAAAAAACACTGCATTATATGAAAACTTGCACTATTAGTTTATAATATTTGAATTTCCGAGACTCATCATGCTGTAAATTTATAGAAACTTTACTGCTGTCGGATTTTTTGTTCTTTCAGACATTTACATTAACCGCTGGTTAGTTGTAGAACTGTTGCAGTTATGGCAGTTATATTAATATTGTTTAGTATCGTTTTAGTTTAAAATCGTTAGGCGCTTGTGTCCCGTCAGCAATAAGTGACACAGAACTGCCTAGTGATGATGATGATGATGATGATAGCCATAGTAAAGAAGGAATACTGCTGTCCATTGCTGGAAATGGATTATAATTATGGCTGCATGAAGCTGCTATGTGTGTTAGTTTTGCTGTATTAATAACCTGTTAAACAAATCATCTCCAAAATGGTATATATATTGTGTTGAGTGAGAAGGTCAATTCTTTCCATAGATCACACAGAAGGGTATTAGATATATCCACTTCACCCCATCTCCAACGGCCATTAATGATGATGATGATCCCTTTGAGTTTGTAAACTGGATCCACTTAAGTATATGTTTCTTGATGTTCAAAATGTGCTGACTTCACTGGTGTCTGATCTGGAGATGGTTGTATTCACTGGCTGCCGTAAGTATAGCCACCGACAGCTGCCAACTAATATGGCTTACTTACGCCATGATTGGCTGGCTGACCAACCACGGACTGCTGCTTTGTTGTGATTGGTCATCCAAGTCGTCCCACAATCCTTTACTCTGTGGCTAAAAATAGATATCCTTGTCTGCCACTTTGTCCACCATATCAGGTGGAAACTATCCGTGTTTACAGCTTTTCATCCTTATGGGATTGGCCAGTACAGTGTACAGTATCCAGAAAAATATTTATAATATACATCCTTGACTGTTGTTACTGTTGAGTTGTATATTACATTTGTGTCATAAATATGCTCTTAAACAGATAGTTACTTCAAAGTAAGTAAGTAAGTAAGTAGATTTATATAGCGCATGATGTGCAATACATCTAATGCGCTGTATGCACTAGTACTCAGTACACAAACGAGTTTTAAGTAACTGTCTGAAACTGTTCGCAGTTAACAGCGGTTCACGCAGTTTCGTTGCACAGGCAGTTCCAGGCAGCCGGACCCGCGACAGAAAAAGCCAGACGACCATATTTGGGGAGATTGTGTCGAGGGACGAGTAGTTGACGACGACTGGCACAACGCAGATGACGCCGTGACACAACGTCTGAGATAGGAGTGCAGCAGTCGGTCAGGTATGAAGGAGCCTTGCCATGGAGACAGTTATACACCATCGTCACGAGTTTGTACTTCACTGCTCAGGAACATCGAGCCAATGAAGGTTGACATGCATAACCTGGGAGGCTGGGACAGTCCACGATCAAACTTCTTCGTACCACTGAGAAGACGTGCTGCAGCATTCAAAAGGCGCTGTAGCTTGTCAGTTGCAGCCCTCGTTGCCCCAGCCAACAATACATTGCAGTAATCGATGTGGGACGTGACTAGGGCGTGGACGAGGGTTGCAGCCGACTCCGTGCCATTCATCAAGAGTATGTTAATCTATGATCAAAGATCAACTTTAGTTTTTTCACCGGTCTGTTTGTCAGTCATACCGGCATGCTCTATGGTGACCTTTTAATTTATGATCTATTGTGGGAAAATGCTATGTGTTACGGCGATTATTATTATTGTTGTTGTTTTATTAATTATTATTAATCTGTCTGTAGGCAGTAGAGCAGCTGACAGGTGCACTGTTTCAACGTCCGCCGCTGATTTCGGCCGTCAAGCGACAGCTACGAATCCGCACAGTTTACGAGAGCAAGCTGTTAGAATTCGATACAGAAAAGAACATGGGTATGATTAAGCATGTCATATAGTGTGCAAAAAATTCACTGTCACTCATTATGGTGTCACATTACGTTTAATGCTGTACGATGACTCTTTTTTGATATCCGACATATTTCAGCTCACAGTTGTTTAAATTTTTGCAGTTTGCTGAGTCACTGTTGGTAATGCTGGCAATTTTCAGACTTTTTGGGGTCCATTTTTTTGCAGTTTGCGTAGGATTTGTGTATTTTTTGTGGGTTTTTAGTTAGCCTTGGTTGCAACTAATCGACTGAATGGCTGATTTGTGTAGGACATCAAAACTCTCCTGTCAGTGATGTTTCTTATATCAATACATGGTTGTAATTAGCTGAGATTATTAATGAATGATTGCCGGCCGGCGTGAGATAATAGTTCTTGCACTGATGCCGCCCAGGTATTGTCTGGGTGAGCTGTGAGGCGGGAACTTACATACGAACGCTGTTCGTTCACCTTGGCCTGCTGCTTGGCGTCGGTGGACAGATGCAGGAACTGCGCCGGGTCCGATCTGGAATTCAGTCGGAAAAGGTAAACGAAGACTGATAGATGAGACACGCCCTTTAAACTTGTGTTTGTCAGTCCGTCTTGCATCGTTAAACAGCTGTTATGGCAATGTATGGCAGAAGAACTTCTGAGTATTTCTTGTAAATGACAAGATGCTGTGCTTCCAAATGTAAAATACTGTCTTGTCATGATGTCTATAGTTGTAGTGCCATTGTGTAATTTCAGCATAAATTTGCATGAACTATGTAAACATTTGCCAACACGTTATCACAGATTTACACGTTAATGTGCCGTAGATTAGTGAACGTAACTTACACTAAATTGAAAGTCTTGATGACATGTAAATGGGTCACCACATTCTGCTGCTGTGACCCATTTACATGTTCAAATTAATGGGAAGTTTTTGGCTGTCCGTGTGTTTACGTGATGTATTAAATATGTATAGTATGGTAATTGTGTGTCTGTGATATGTGAAAAGATAAATAACATTGACATCGTATGGAGTTGTTTGTCAAGCACTGTGTAGAGTAGATGAGACGATTGTGTGCATGTGTGTCAGGACGGCCTAGTAACGATGCATGACGTTCTCGATGCTCAGTATCTCTTCGACACTCACCGTGATGAGTCATACCTCCGGCGAGTCATCAAACCTCTGGAAGCTCTGCTGGTGTCACACAAGCGTGTCATTCTCAAGGACAGTGCAGTAAGTGTAATGATGTGTGTAATGTTTCTTGATAACAGGTACAAGCTGTGTTCAAACTATCGAGTTTTTTTGGAGATAGTCTACAGTGTGAGTCAAAAAAATCCCCCCTGCGGTTTTCTGACATTTTTCCCAAACGGTTGGGAATTTTTAATCAATTTTTTACACACCTATTATACGTTCATATCTATGCTAGATTACAAATTTTTATTCAATTATCTCCAATTTTGACGAAGTTATGCCACACTAAGCGACACCACCCATTGAATTTTTGAAATTTCACTAGAACTTAACTTGTAAGTTTGCGTAATCAGCAAATGACGTCATATGTTTGTTGACATTATGAAAGCAGCAGATCTGGTATGACTTGCCACAAATAACGATCAACAAAGCTATCAACGACTTTCACAAACGTCTGAACGCTTGCGTTTCGGCCGATGGTGGACATTTGGAGCATATTACGTGAACTAGGTAGTCACGCTTAATATGGCATAACTTTGTTAAAATTTGAGATAACTGAATAAAAATTTGTAATGTAGCGTAGATAGGAACGTATAATAGGTGTATAAAAATGATTTAAAATTCTCAACCGTTTGTTAAAAAATGTCAGAAAACCGCAGGCTGCAGGGGGGGGGGATTTTTTTCACTCACACTGTAGTTGCTTATTTGGAGCAAATTTATACCACCTGAATAACATTAAAATGCCTGCTTAACATTGTCTGTGCACAAACCATTCTTTCATTTCTGTCATGCACCACTATAGGAGTGTGTTGCACCAAAAGTAAAGTGGACAATTTTTGAGCTACGCCAATTGCTTCATTCAGGGACAGGTTATTGGATTTTATGTCCTATTGGATAGTCTTCATCCATATAGTACGAGGGCACCCTGGTGGTCTCCTCCAGTTCTCAATGTGGAAGCTGTTAAGATCTTCTTGGCTTCTGTTTCATGTGGTTATTGTGCAGTGTGGCCGAACAGGGAGAAATGCTATGCTTGGACTATAGCTGCAGACCGTGTATAAATTTTATAATTATTAAAACACACCTTTTAAGACTGTGTGTTATGGATAGATGAGGTTGGATGTGCTTGCCTGTTGAGTACCGCTAGAACAGATGTCTTCCAGTAACTAATGTGACAGTGAGTACTATGAGACAGCTGTAGTGGTGCCAATAATTAGCTTCTGGGTCAGCATTATCTCAGGCTGAATGTCGTAGTGGCTGTCATGATAAATGCACCAGCTTTGCTACGGTATTTGATCTTGGGATCTGATATACCGCACGTGCCATGCCACCACTACAAATGAATAAATGTTTTCACAGAACAGCCCCGTCATACCTTGTCGACGACCTACTTTATGTGGCTAACTCTTCAGCATGACATTGCCTTTGATCTGCTTCATCCTCAATGCAGTACACACAGGATGTACATCACATTCAATTATCCACCATTGGTGACTGAGTTTTCCTGGGGCCACATTCTCGAAACTTCTTCGGAAAATCTTCGGAAGATTTCTTATCTTAGAACAATCTTTGACAATATTGACAGATATTTATCTGGGAAAACACTAACCACACATAATTTCGCTCTACTTAGTAATTCACATAATAAAATCCAACATGACGCAAAATACTCGTAAATGTATTATTGCGTTATTATCTCCTAATTTGACATTAGTGCTTTGCCAAAAATTTCTCCATGATTTTCTAAGATGTGAAATCTTACTAAGATTTTCCTCAGAAGTTTTGAGAATGTGGCCCCTGTTTGCCACTACACATGTCTGAATGGTTTGTTGCTGCATGTAACGTCAGTGTCATCCCTGTCACCACTCTGCGGTTGCCTCAATACTCACCTATTTAGGCGCTACTCGGTATGTTGGACACTTGTTTATCTTGGTTCCGTATATATACCACCTTGGTGCTGGCAGGTAAATGCAATCTGCTATGGAGCCAAGATCATGCTGCCCGGCGTCCTCCGCTATGAAGACGGCATTGAACTTAACGAAGAAATTGTCATCGTCACCACGAAAGGCGAAGCAATCGCCCTTGGTTGGTGCTCTTTGAAAATGCTTGTCATTTCAACCGAATGGTGAAAACTTGAACTCTGTAGGCTGTCCAGTTCTTTATATATTTGTGTCTGAAGTTGCTGAAAATTAACAACTGCAAAACTCACATTTTCCGAATACAGACCTAAAATTTTGCATCTTTTGAATGGAAATGTATGTAGACAATGTGGTAGAAATTTCTTGGAAATCAAAGATGTTGAGCAGGATCGTTTGGTTGAGTTGACGTGGAATAACTATATTTACATACATAATGTAATGCTTGACTGCTAAAATATGAGATTGACAGCTGACCTACAGCAGATGTTGTTCTGACTACATGATGTACTGTTGTGTCTTGTGGTGCTAGTTAAATTTGTTTTATTCCTGATTCTTTTACTCGTTCTTATTTTCTACAATTCCATGTTCTCTTAGCCACCAGTCTGGTCATGTAGCTTTTTCTGACTGTATTTTGTACAAATCTAAACTCAGTTGAATGGCTGCTTTCATCAATGAACATTTGATTGGACTCGACTCGAGAGTTGGTTTCGTGTTCTTGCAACGATTTTCACACTGAATGTACTTAAACTAGCAACCCAACTGTTGAGCGGCATTCTTGCAGTCGACCCTTAACATGACAGTGATATCGCAGTGATTTGGAATGATGCAGGCATTGCTCTCATGACGACGGCAGTCATTGCAACTTGTGACCACGGAGTCGTCGCCAAAATCAAACGTGTTGTCATGGCGCGAGATACTTACCCACGTAAATGGGGCCTCGGACCAACCGTAAGTAAACATGTCACTGGCAAATATGCTTTCCTGTATGTAGATGCTTAGGTGTTATGAACTGTGTTTCTGAGTTGTTAAAGACATTTCTGTGGTTTCTGTCAAATTCACTGTCAGCCATTTACCCTGTAATGTAATGTAATGTAATGTACAGTATTTATGTTCGCGCAAACTTGTAAACGAAATTACGACGAATGCGCTCGCGCGTAAGCCAGATGGAACATAGCA
>Ga0056114_1000780_pt1 | contig 12496 bp, 8 predicted proteins | sample WorMetHERISLAND1_FD_77005 | JGI IMG/M metagenome (GOLD analysis project Ga0056114, IMG submission 77005) | Marine gutless worms symbiont microbial communities from Max Planck institute for Marine Microbiology, Germany - Olavius loisae HERON... ...
AGTCTTGGGGCTACCAGACGGTGAAGAAATCATGCCGCTAGCTTTCTTCGTTTTGACACAATACCGGCGCGTGACGGACGGACAGACGGACACGTTGCGATCTCTATAACCCGCGCTAGCATAGCGTCGCGCGGGTAAAAAGTCAGGTTCTTATTGCGCTGAACATTTGCCGCACTGTTGCTGCCCTCTGGTGAACTGTAATGTGATGGTTGACAGAACTCGTGCGCTGACAAGACTGCAGATAGTGTTGAGAATGCGCCGCCGAACGTCGTAGAAGATAACCATGAAGTCGCGTCATCGCCTGCAACTCTTGTCACTACTGAAGCCGATGTCTCTGATCACAGCGCCGATAACATAGTCTGCATTGAAACCGTTCATCTTTGACTGAAACCGACTCACTCCGTGAACGTTAGCATTATTTTGTTTTTAGCCGACCGTACTAACGGTCGCGCTTATGCTGCAGTGTTGCGTTCGTCTGTCGTCGTCATCGCCGTCTTTCGTCGTCGTCTGTGATGTTATGTATTGTGGCTAAACGGTGCGTCCTAGAGCAAAAGTTACTATTGACAGTCTATAGGAAGTCGCATATGAGAAATCGATTGGTACCAAAATGAATGACCTTGCCCTTTGTTTAGAGGTCGTATTAAGGTCATGCCAACTATTGCGTCACATTTGCCATTGAATATCTCGGAACAGAGACTTGGAAGACCATCAATAGGAAATGGGCTATGGAAAATCAAATGGTCATGTGACCGATGACGTTACATGACCCCGAAAGGTCAAACTCGTGACCCCAATACACTTAGACCGCAATATCTCGAAAACCGCTGGAGATGCTGTCTATCGCTAATTACTAGCTCGTTTGCTGCGATGCAGTACGGTCGGCTATCCTAGCGACAGCTTGGCTTCTTGTTTAATATTATATACTTCAAAACAGATACAGATTTCGTTCCGGATAGTGATAGACTAGATTTCAACTTGATCATGTAAAATTTTGCGTTACCTAGGCCCAAAGCTTGGACCTATGTTTTCTGCTAGTTCAGCTCTGTAGCCCGAAAGATGGGGCTTAAGATGTCATCATTTCAAGTGCAGGTACGAGGAGTTCAAGTGGTTCGGCAAGTAAAGCGACATCATCGGCAAAATCCAAATCTGTAAATTACTCTAGTGGCAATAATATTAATGATTTTCCCGAAAATCATGCCGTTTAAACAGTAAACCAAATAGGGACCATAATCTTGGCTGCGCCCATGACGTTTAGTCCGAGTCCAACGTGAGTAATTTGCAAATGCCAAAGGCCCCTATAGGTGAGGAAACTGCTTAACCGTATTTCGAAATTGCGAACATGTTGGAATTACAGTAATTATTGTTTGGGGGAAGATCTAACACGGACGAAAAAGAACCATGATTACCAAGAATCAACACAGAAATTGTTCAAAATTTCTATCAATACATGGTACGGCAAAATGCTACTTTGCCATATCACTTCACTCATCCATGGACGACGCCGTCGTATGGCTCCGCCAATGCATGTAAAAACGTTTTAACCGCGCGATGCTATGCAGAGCGCGGTATTGGGTATTGCTACGGCAAAGTCGTCTGTCCGTCTGTCTGTCCGTCTGTCCGTTCGTGACGTTGAGGTATCGTGATCACATAGGTCGGAATTCTTTCTAAATAATTTCACCATTAGTTAGCTTGGGATGTTCGCTTTTTCAGACCCCAAGATATACCCTGAAATTTTGACCGGAATAGGGGAGGGGTATCGGCGTACAAAAGCTGTAATATTTTTGAAACGCGGCAAGACAAGACCAAAGTTACTATTGAGGATCAACAGGAAGTCATATACGCCCTTTCGATTGGTGAAAAAATCAACGACCTCAGATGACCTCTAAGCAAGATCAGGTTATTGATGCCGTAAATGCCGCAAAAATGACAAAATGTGTCCGTGACGTTGAAGTATCGTGATCAAATAGGTCATAATACATCGAAAAAAATTCCGCGGCTGAATAGACTTGTGTTTTGTATGTATGGACCACAACATCATGGATCTACTCGAAATCGAAAGGGAACACCATAAAATTTCGGCTAAAACAGGGATACGGCAGATGACGTGTTACATAGGCCTACTTAATATAGATTCGCATTCAAATCTGCTTTAAGTGCTTTTAAACAAAATCTGTTTTGTTTGGTTAAGTTTGTTTGGTTGGCGAACATTAAACTGAAAATTATAGCTTCGGCATCGCGGCAGCACGGCTTTCTTGTTCGTTATTCATTTTTTGATAAAACGCGTTTTAAACATGTTTTATCCGTGCTTTTTCTTGACAGGTTTTTCTGATCTTTTACATTTGAAATGCAATATACGCAAGACAATCATTTTCCATACGGTTGTTTGTCGCCGTGCGTTACACTAAACCCGGTCGGGCGGGATGCAACAGCAGCCTAGCTGTCACGTGGTTCTCGAGGGATTCTTTTGTCATCCAATACGGCACCGGCTGCAGCAGCTGCCACTGTATACGCTGTATAGTAGCAGGTTGTCCACAACCCACGTCTGCTGTCTACGATGTGCAGAAATCGATGGGCGCCACAGCCTACTGCTTTCTGCGACGCACGGACCTTATTACAGACTACAGTCTGGTGGAGTCTGCCATGTCGTCAATGATATTGATAATATACGAACCATGATCATGCTCCATACTAATAAGCTTAACTATTAGTATCAAAAAATAAACATACGACACGATAAAAAAAAATAAATATACGATGCGATAATGGAACGTTTAATTTGCGGGAATATGCAAGATTATGTGTATGTATAACAACTGTAACTGTTCTTATAGTGATTACAAAAAAAACAACGAACTCTTGTCGACAACGACAGATGACCTGTTTTTAACTGGGAAAACTAAAGTAAAACATCATTAACGCTAGAAATCAAAAACATTACATTGAAGGCGACGCAAAACTGGTATGTAGGCTAAAATGTTCGGCATTAAGACTAGCATGGCATTTCATTGCAGAATAGTGTTTTTTGTTTTAAAAATGGCAAAAACAGGTGCGCTGGAAATCAGAAAATACGCAATTGTTTTGAGTCACTCGAAAAACCTCACAATTTTTGAACACCCTGTGTAATGAGCTGGCGAACGTTTTTTGTATGAGTAAAATATCCTGCTGTAACATTTGTTTTAAGTCGCTTTCAAACGAACAAAGTCGTACTCATATAGGCTACTGTGCACCATTTTTCGTAAACTTTGAGTTATTTTTCTGAGAACTCGTGGGTCAATTATTGTAGCGCAACCTACTGACATCACTCTGTTGGTTTACTGGAAAGTGAAAAAACACATTTCCTACGCCCTAAAACGCTGAAAACCCATAAAATCGACCTTGGAACGTCAGCGCTATAATGATCGTCGAAACAGCAGGCTTCTGGTCGACTGTAGCCCGATCGAGGTTAGCGTTACAAACAAATAAAAATAGAAATTTAACAGATTAAAAACACATTAAACTTTTCTAGCTCTAGCGTCGTCATGCAACGTCCGACCCGCACTAAACTTGGCTTAGTTGTATAGACAAAATCACATCACGTTTGCATGCCCTCAGTTTTTCTGGTCCATTTAGTGTAGTTGAGCCGCTGTTGGCCCCAAAAAATCAAGGGAAATGTTCTCACCGAAGTTATTTGCTTATAGATATTTGTGCTGCACGAAATAGACATTTAGAAGGTAAACGTATCATTCATTCATTTAAACTTTCATGAGAATTTGAGGAGAATTTGTCAGAGCGGCCGAAAATGTCGTAAAATCTCCAATTTTAGCTTTTTGGAGATTCGAATCCTACAGCCCTTTACCGATCGAGGTGAAATGTTGTCGCGGCGTAACGCAGCTAAGGTATACTTCGCCATGCCAAATTTCACCTCCATCGGTCGTTATATATGTGTGGGTGAAAACATAGAAAATACTCAAAATAGTAATCGGCAAGCCGTGTAAAGGTTATACCACTTTACCACAGGCATGCTGGTAATTTACCAAATTTTCTTACCTATTCGAAGATTTTTGCACTTCTATTGTGAATAAAGGTTGCATGTGGATGATCGATCAGCGTGCATAGTAAATAATAAATTTGAAAATCGTTTCAGAATCAAAATAACACTGGCCGTGACGTCAGCACGGTGCGTGCGCGCGGACGGATGACTGCATAGGAGCAAGCGACCGCTGTGTTGAATTTCACTGCTACGCAGCAGCGTGCGAGCGAGGAACCAATGGCGGGGTTCCGCTTTCGACGTCTAGTGTAGGACCGCGTAATGGACAACCTCTTGATAGTGCTCTTGTGAACAGCCTGGTCCACTTTCAGAGCTTACGAAATGACGAAAGGATATTATTATTTTGACCGTCGATCAGCGGTGGAGGTCAGGTAGTGAAGAAGACTGGGCGGTATGGATAGTTGCGAGGGAGCACCGCGAAGGACTGGTGACAGCTTCACTGCGTCGGACAGTTCGTCGGAATATCAGCAGGAGGAAGAGACAGACTCGTGCGGCGAGCTGCCGATAGGTGGCGTCGGACCGACAACCGCGCCTGGTGTTCCACCTTACCGTCGCTGTTCCGAGTTCTACCCGCCTGGGTCGGCGCCTCGCGGGATCCCGCTGAGGCAGGGCAGGCGGGATCGACGACTGTCGGACCCCGGTCGCCTGGAAGTACCGCTTCTACGCATCAGCCTGCACGGCGATTCAACCAACGGAGATCGGTATCCACAGCCGGGGGTTCGGCTCTCCGACCCGCGTCTCGACGCCATCCGCTTACTGCTGGCGAGCGGTCCGTGTGAGGTCGGTGAGGCCCTGCCCACAGCCGTACCGTCGTCTCCTCCGCTACATCGAGCAGGTCAGCCGCTGCGGTCCAGGTCGCCGACAGCAGACGCGGCTGCCAAGTCGCGGCAGGCGCGATGGGACAGTCGCCGACTGTCGTTACCTACCCCGGCTCCGCTTTCGTCGCCCCCGCTGTGGCCGCGTCGAGCGAGCGGCGGCGGCGGCGCTGGAGGTCCGTGGCTGCCCGCCGAGATGGGCGAGGCGATGGGAGCCGTGTCTGGAACGCCGACCGGCGAGTTTCCTTCTGGTTCACCACCTCCTCGCCCGGCACCGTTCTCGTTGTGCGAGCAGACGCCGACGGCCGGGGCGGCACTGAGGCGTCGACGAAGCGTGTCGTTGGATCAGTCATCGCGTCTCGAAGCCATCAGCGAGGAGAACGCTTCACTCGCGGCAGCTCTCAAGGCTCGCAAAGCCGAGCAGCAACACTCCAGCGACTGATCTCCACACCTCAACTTGACGTTGGAACACTGTCGGAATTCACTGGTTGTTCATTTCATCCGCCATATCACTAACAGCTGCGTCGCTTTTTATTTTGTGGAATTATCGCGAGACGTGAAAACAGACGATAGCAACAAAAAGACGAACAGGAATTAGGAGGCGAGATCGAATGAGGAAATAAAACACAGGAAGAGAACTAATAAAAAATAATAATAACTATTAACTAACTGTCAATTGATAGGCAACTGTAAGCGCTCTGCTCAGCTCTAAGCTCGACGAGCTCGTTGTTCATTTTTACCGCGCGATGCTGTACAGATGGCGTTTGTGCTGTGGTAAGTTGTCCGTCCGTCTGTCTGTCTATCCGTCTGTGACGCTGGTGTGCCCCGATCATAGGCTTGAATTTTTGAAAATAATTTCCCGAAAATTAGCCTACAGTTTTCGCTATCGGATGGGAAAGAACCACCGATCTGGTCCAAAAGAACCATACCGAAATGAGGGTCGGATAGATAGATAACTTGCCATTTATGACTTAGTTAGATAGTTATGTTCGAGTTCAGTATCCGCAGAGTGACCAACGTAAATAACTGGATGTAGGCAGAAACATTCGACATCGAGCGGTTTCCTTGCGGCATCTCGGCTTTAGTATTATCGAGTCATCGACTGTTAATTCTGATTGGCGGAGTTATATATATATTTCTATCTCATGTGCTGAGTTATCTTAAAAACATAAGACTACGTTAGTGCATAATACGACGTGACGTTGTTTTCGTCTCGAACGAGATCACTATATTAACGTGTGTCGATTGTCAACTGGACAGTGTCGACTGTGCAGACTTGTGCCATCGGTATTGATTTATGCGGTGTTTTCGATGAATCTATCGACTATTTTTCAGACAATTTCTGAATTAAGTTAATTATTTCAGAAGACCATTGTATCTGTTATTGAGATTGTTGTCATTATTATTCTCATGCAGCATTCTGTGATGTTGGCCCTAGGCTAGGTCAGTAAACGAAGATCGCCCACTACTGTTTCGTCTGCATAATTTAATTAGGCCTAATGTAAAACCAATTTCGCTTGAGCGTGATCAGAAACTCTTCTGACGCAGTGTGTTATTGGATTATTTGTCTGTTTGTCCGTCGTGGTTAGATGACGTCAGAACTTGTGCGAAAGTTTAACACAGTACAGCGCAATGGTTTATTCACACTGTGGTGTCTAAAACACAAGACAGTTGATGTTTGCACGATGTTCAGTCAGTTTATCATGACCCACTGATCTTATCTTTGTTGATCCAGGCGTAAATTGAGTGGGGGAAATACTACCAGGATGTGCTGATATCTTAGTGATTGTTGATGGTCATCCATGAAATATCTAGAATTTTATAGGCCTATCTTTCAAATACACAGGGCTCCAATGCACGGAGAGCTTGCACGTAAAACCGTTTGGCTTCTTGCATGGGCAGATCTGAACCAGTCGATCACAAAGTTCGAAGTACATTGCACCCTGGGTAGGACATTTAAGGTCCGTGGTGTTAACAACCTGAAGCAGTGAACAATACGTGGTATACAATGCATACAATAGGCCGAAGACATTCCGATTTGCTATTCGAATAGACTTTTACCGATTCATGTAAACAAATCGACGACAATCGATTCGTTTAGAAAAAAACCGGCCTTTATATTCACTAGTTCTGCATTTTTTCTCGCTTATTCGTTGTAGGCCTAGTCGCAGCTGAAATAGGCTAATTAAACAGACGTCATTGTCGGTTACAAAAAATGTAGGCCTAATGCAATGCGCAGTGAGAGTATAACGAGTTAAAACACCACTATAAAATTACTCGTAAGTTGTCATTATTTTGATTATTAATGTACAAAATGTCCATTTTATCAAACTGTCGAATTTAATCGAAATATCTATTTGGCTGCGTGAATCGAATCGTTTCGAATTTTTATGGAATTTTTTTTCTACCGAATTATTTAGGAGAAAAAAATCGATACGATTCGATTTACGCAGCCGAATCCGAATGCTTTTGTCTATATCGTTGGTAGTGTCACACACCTCTTGCTGGCTGCAGCTTACATCTAATGTATGATAAACAAGAATACACTACCGGTACTTGGCTTATCTTAGCTGGGCGGATTGCATTAATTGGCCATGTCATTTTCTCTTGCTGACATTAACATTGAAAGTCATGTCCCCAGGTTTGTTGTCAGATCAAAGCGACAATTTCTGCGTTTTAGATGTTTCATATATTGTAGAAATTCACTATTGTAATATTGTTTTTGTTGAATGTGGACCATACACAGTGGGTGAAATGGAAGTCAATCTGCAAAATCTGTTCAAAATTGGTCCACATTTGTTGAAGTTAGGATGAAATATCGTGCTTTAATTTGAAACAGTTGTATGAGTACAAGTTGCTTCTCTAAAGCATGATGCATGTGATTGCTTTGGACGAGCAGTTGATTCGGCGGATAACAATAACAATATTAATACGTTTGACAATTTCCTGAGGACCACAGTTGGATGCATAACCAATATGTCGGACATGCAGTGGTTGCAGGCCTCATTGCCCGTCGGTCTGGGTGTGAGACGGGTGACCTCACTCGCAATTCCAGCCTTCATGGCATCAGCGGTGAGCACCCTCTCCCTCCAGGACCAGATCTTGACTCAGTGCCCCTGTCAGACCGACACTCATTTTCAGTTTTTTTACAACATGGTCATCGTCCTTCGGTTCTGCCTCTGACCCTTTGCCGGTTAAACAGTCTATCTGTGACAGCCCAGGGATTCAAAGAGATCGATCACTGATTGAAGCTTCGCTCACTGAGCCATCACAGAAAGCCATGTTTTTGGCTTCAACGCCGCCACACGGCGTGAAAGTGGATGTCCAAGGCGGCCAAGCGATGGTATGTAAGAGGGCTCCGGGCAAAACCGCAAGACATCATGCGCTCAACGATGTCATTTGGCGAGCCATGACTTCAGCGGACATCCCGGCATCGAAGGAGCTATCAGGTCTCACACGTCGCGACGGTAAGAGACATGATCCTGTTTCAAGGTGGCCGAGCAAGCAGCCAACCGTAAACTGTCAAAATACGCTGAGCTTGCTTCTGACTATATCTTGGAGCCAATTGCGGTCAAAAACCTTGGTTCCTGGAGACTGGCTGCTGGCGCTTCCTATTGCTAACTGTGGCTTGCGGCTAGGCATGTACATCTAGAGATGTACATGGGCTAGGTGATGATGCAGTGCGCGTGGCTGTCGATCTGCGACTTAGTCTCAGTCTGTGCATCCCTCATACTTGACAGTGCGGCGTGGAAGTGGATGCCCAGGGCGACCAAGCGATGGTATGTAAGAGGGCTCTGGGCAAAACCGCAAGACATCATGCGCTCAACGATGTCATTTGGCGAGCCATGACTTCAGCGGATATCCCGGCATTGAAGGAGCCATCAGGTCTCACACGTCGCGAATGTAAGAGACTATACGGTCTGACACTGATCCCGTTTCAAGGCGGTACACCGCTCGTTTGGGACGTCACTGTGACAACCTCACTGGCCGAGTCATACGTGGACATAGCTGCCATCGGAGCGGGTTTGGTGGCCGAGCAAGCAGCCAACCGTAAACTGTCAAAATACGCTGAGCTTGCTTCTGATTATATCTTGGAGCCAATTGCGGTCAAAAACCTCGGTTCCTTTGATTTATATAGATCAAGCTTTTCGTCTAATCTTGGTAACAAAATTCGTGCATCATCTGGCGAGGACAGAGAAACTTCAGTCCTTTTCCAGCGCATCTGTGTTCTTATTCAACGTTTCAATTCTGTGCTTTTGCACGACTCTTTCACCAAGGACGGCCTGGACAAATGGCCTTCCAGACTTGATTTTAGGCCTAATTTTTCGTTTTTAACTCTCGGGATCTATACTAGCGAGGGTATAAAAATATTATTAATAATAATAATAGTGGTCACACCACCACGTGACTCGTCACCGTCAGCACATTATAATCAGTTTTTATTAGGTATTATCATGATGTACTCATTTGCCAGATAGCAAACGTTATCATTGCTGTGTTAACTTGCACTTGAAAATCTTTTCGCCGTTGACTTCCGATGCTTCTCTGATTGTCTTCGCCGACTTTCAGATCTCGTCAAAAAGTCTCACGCTCATTCGGTTTCCGTTTTTATCGAGTTGTTTATTGTTATTGTTTAGCTATGTCCATATACACCGCCGTTACGATATAGGCCCTACGGACATAGCTAAACAAATGACGTTGCGATATCATAAAAACCACTTACGAATTACGATATAAGTGGCTTTTATGGGTGTATTATTGCGAATCTGTGATTATAATTAACATGAAACCGCTGAAAAAAATTCTGAAGTCAGTAGTGTCGATAGAAGGTCGAAGTTTGTGCAGATGTAGAAAGAGTTAAATATCAATCCTAGCTTCACGAACTGCGAAATTTATGGCATCCAAATCTTGGAATGAGGAACTTTAAAAGTTGTATGTTACATAAAAATTCTGAATCATAATATTAATGATTGTTGTTGTGTGTGTTATTTTTTTGTGAATTATAAATAGCAACTGTAGCAGGATGATGAAATATTCTTTGCTTGCGACAGTTGATGGCTTATATTACAGCCTAACTGTAATCCCGCGGGATCTCATAATCCCAGGATTATAAAGCCGTCAATCTCAAATTCCGGGATTGTAAAAAGCTACTTCGGGATTGCAATCCTTATAAAACAGCGAAGCATGTGATTATTTGTTATATATTATTATAAAACCGTTGTCGTTGTCGCGTGGCGTCTTGTAGTCGTAACTGTTGTTGTTGCTGGTGGTGACACGCTGTTACTCTGAACTTAGTTGTTGTTTGGTGCGAATTACGTTCAATGTCGCGTGAACAGTGATAATTCTATTTCATTAGCTTGTTGACATGTGTACGTGAGTCATAGTGGTTGTGAAAGGGCCAGTTAAAGTAACTTGGCGAAAGGCGACATAGCTCGTATGCATAAGAACGACCATTTGAAGGGAAGGGGAGGTCGTAGGGGGTCAGCGATGGTAGGCCCTAGCATTCGACACGCGACATTCGATGACATGGTGGTTTCCTAGGCTCTCCATTGTGACCATTGCACTATCTCTAACCATTCGGTAGCAATTTTCCGTCGAATATCTCCGACGCTTAAATCAACAGGGGTGGGTCATTTTGGGGCAAAATGTGGGAAGGAAGGGGTTGACTAATGTAAGCCAAATTTTAACACGATCAAGTGGTCGTCGTATGCAAAAGAAATAGTAAAACCATGTCGATATCTTCTGCCGTTTGAGCACAATGCACGAACGTGGCAGTCAGAGAGACAAACAGACCACGGAACGGTAAACAATGTCGCAATAGACGAAATCGTTTATCAGCGATGTCGCCTAATAATGTTGTTACGTTACACGTGATACATTTCGATGATGTCGGTTGATGCAAACAGCCCTCTTGTTTAAGCGGCAAACTGTCATGCGATCGTCCAATACAGAAAACTGACTATTTGTTCTATTTGTCTGGAATCAAATTACGGGATGTGAAAGTAGGGTAAATCTCAATACAGGACAACCGCTGGTATCAGTGTACATGACAGCAGTATTTCCCTTTGCACTGTTTTGTGATCAGCCCTGGGAATTTGCAGTCTTTGAGTACTTTCTGATATTCTTGTTAACGTTGTTTGTGTCTCCAGTCGCGTGCTAGCTATGGATACGAATAGAGCCACGAATATTGTAAGATACAGTATGTTATGATTTGCTAGTACACAATGCGGACAGTATACGTGTGCTTGCGTGACGTTGATGATTTGCAGGTGAGAGGCTTTGAGCGGGTTGCTAGGCCTATTATTACGATATCCCACCGGGATTGTGAACGATGGTCGTGATTTCATGACATTCGCGGAAAACTACTTCGTCGTAACCGGACATGAACATCGCTGTATCGTGACGTTGTAGGGCTCAACAGATGCATGTTAGACCGACATTATTTTGATGAAAAACAACTGTGTAGAATTCTTGTGCTCGCGTTGAAATATATGCGTGTATATTTTGTGTTAAAATTCTTAATATTCATGACGACTTGTTGTATCCAGTCGTATATCTTTGTAACAGTGCAGTGTACGCCATAGGCCTTCGCAACCCGCCTGCACAGTCCGTTACTAACCATGACAAAATAATGACAAAAGTAGTCTATACAGTATATAGTACCCGACTAACAACAGTTTGTCTTTACTTTTCTGAAGGATTGACACAGCTCTGTGACTAACACGGGCTGGTGGTGCTCAATTCAGTGTGGAATGGTCTTTAGCAGCCGGCAATCAGTCTGGACGACACGGCCGCACCTGTTCCATTACCTACTGTGATAATTTCGCGAAACCCGATTACGCTGCTCGTGCAGACATGAAAGTGTGAAATGCAACGAGCCTGGAGACGTCGTCCAGCTTCATGCGTATATGCATAGACCTATAAAAAAACAATGGTAGTCGAGCGCGCGTCGAAGCGGCCGATAAATCTCATTTGGACCGAAGTCGAGTGTAGTGGAAACAGGACTGCGACTCTGCGGTTAATGGCATCGCTGTCGGCACGCCGCGTCCACGAAATTCGCTGATTATCCAGAGCATTGTCTGTCGCAGTCACGTTCGTACTCAACGCACAGCACAGTCCGATACAGTCGTATATACACAGCTAGTCGCCACCGAACCCGAAGCGAACAATAGGCCTATGTTTTGATTGAGCTCCCCGAACAATGCACAGGAAATGTCGACATTTTATTTTGTCAACGAAAAATTATATTTCAGTTCGTAGAGAACATTTTTAAATGCATCGCTTGCGTATCGCATGTCTTTTTCATTACATTTATTTATTACTGTGCATCGGTGGCACACGATATACGACACAGCCGATAATGTAATCATCGGAGATTATTTATTTAACGTGGTCTCCTCCAGGCACAGGTTAAGGCATATTTGGCGGCTTGGCTTCGTTTGTGAGGTTTCTAGGGGTTGTCTTACAGGACAAAGTGGTACTTAGGTGGGTGGTCGTCTTGCCTGAGGTTAGGGTTTCTATAGCAGGTAACACGCACGTTCGACATGATATTCTACACTGGTTGGATGTACCAGAACGCGTCACATTCAAGCTATGTATGACCGTCTACAAGTGTCTGCACGGAATGGGACCGATATATCTGTCGGAGATGTGC
>Ga0056114_1000781_pt1 | contig 12492 bp, 4 predicted proteins | sample WorMetHERISLAND1_FD_77005 | JGI IMG/M metagenome (GOLD analysis project Ga0056114, IMG submission 77005) | Marine gutless worms symbiont microbial communities from Max Planck institute for Marine Microbiology, Germany - Olavius loisae HERON... ...
GTATAACTAAGTAATAATAAACTGTGTATAACAATATAGGCCTAGAGCCTGACTGAACATACCGCGTGAAGCTATGCATTGGTAATTTGAAATTTGGGGAAATGGAATTCGGTGAAATGAAACAAAACACGTCGAACTGGAGCAATTTTTGCATCCTTTTGAGTCGCGCGGGTTTGTCAGCGTCAGCTGGGCTTTCTTGTTTACAGAAGTGATCGCAAAATTAAAACAGGGGTATCACTTTTTTGGACCACTCTGTATAACAAACCGGTTCATTGTTTGCAATTTGAAGTGTGTAACTGTAATGGTAATAACCGTCTTCAAAAAGGATTCCCTCAAATCCAGCTAATTATCAACCCATTTCTTTAACGCGCTTTGCCTGTAAGTTGCTTCTATACAAGCTGGGATGCTGGTAGATGCGTGACGTTATGTAGTTGCTGAGGCTAGTCTTGCAGTAGACCGTCCAGCGAATTAGAAGCATTTACGGTGTTGTCACTGGCAGAACTCGCCGCCAATCGATCGATTACAATTCGCCGCCGCATGACTTTGAACATGGACCCCCTAGTAGATACTAGACGTCCATGACTTTGAAGTGACTTGTTCAATTCACAGCATGTGGTACAGCACACCACTTCGGTGCGTCGTCTGGCGAACGGTATGAAATAAAAGCTTGATTAATGCCACTGCGTTGGTTAAACGAAAGACCTCGGGGACTCTGACCGGTGAATTTGTGGGATTACGACCTCCGCGATTGGTTTTCGTCCCAAATTTGGTAGTTAGCATAGCGATATAACGTAAACACACGCAGAGACGCACGCAGATTTCTCATTAGCTCGCGACAGCATAATGCTCATCGCCCGTCCATCTGTCTGTCAAACGAGTGGATCAGTAAAAACGGTTGAAGTTAGGATTATGAAATTTTCACCTCACGGTAGCCCATCCCTCTAATTTTTGTGGGTAATTTCCACCCGAAAGTGAAGTTCCGACGGATTCCCCCGAGCTGGAGGGTTAAACGAGGGAGAGGTGGGGAAAACAAGCCATTTTACAGATTTAAACGTCAATATTTCGAAAACGGTATAGAGATACGTCAAAATTTACTAAATGAGTAATAAGGAAGTCGCATATGCGCTTTCCGTTGACACCAAGTTCGATGACTTTTGATGACCTTGAACTGCTATAAGTCGAATTTTCAGAGAATTTCGTGGGATTTCGCAAATTTGGAAGGCAACAGCAGCTAAACGAATGAAGATAGACCCGTATTGTCAGCGACGGTGTTGTTAACCCACTGAATGTACTTTTCAACATTATGTTCCTTGTGTTGATTGCCGCAGTTTTCGTCGCTAGGGGCCTTTATGCACGCACTGCTGTCGCGCGCTTACCTTAGCGTTAGCTAGGCTTTCTTGTTTTATTTAGTAATTGGCTTGACCGTATGTCGTCATATCATCCGGTTGCGACACCATTAACGTGAAAGCCAGAAAATGGCGACGCGTCGCTCTGATATTGCTACTGAAATCATCACGCAGTATGATCACAATTTCCGTACAATAGTGTCGCGTCTCTCTCATATGTTATCATAGTGTGCCGTGCTAATGCCTTGCTCGGAAATAGGTTACGTATTTAGTGTTTCCAATAACGCTAATGCTCGCACTGCAGACGCTGTCATGATTTATTGACAACACGCAATGAGCGCTATAAGGCCAGTGACAACTATACATCGACACATAATGTTACGCTTAATATTAGAACTTTTTATGTCACATTTATCGCTCGTAATAGTGACTGCGGATAAACAACAAGCGCTTTTAATCCAGTAATCCGTCTTATTGCTGTTCCGTCCACCGAGACAGTCTGTTATGGTCCACGCGAAGCTGCGCTGTAGCTGATAAGTCATCGTGAAACACTCTGCCCGGACCACTCTCTTATGACAAAATTTCTACCCACTCGATGAAGACAGGACTGCATTAGGCTACGTTCCACGGGTGGTAACACCCAAACATGTTGCATCAAAATACTTGAACATGTAATCGATTTATGGCAAAAGAATTCTGAATGACAGCTAAGTTTTGAATTCTAAATGTCAAAAACTGAATTTCGCTGAAATAATTATTTCAACAATTGGCATATATTGGTATTTTGACAAAAATAAACCGCACTTTGTATTCACCATGTCATAAGAAACAATCCTCTTTGTCCTTTAACATTATCACTGTCAATCAAATACGTATAATTGTTTATCTGTGATGAAAACATGGCTTTGAAAAATAGCTATGTAAGCCTATCGCTATAACGCTGAATGTGCTCAAAAAGCTGCCTGCAGATCCGCAGTCGTTGTTGTCGCTGTCCAATACTTTCGTCGATCACGTGGACATTCGTTAGAGTGGTCATTGCGAATAAGTAACGCATTTTGGGAAGTTATTTGTTTTCGTCCGGATCTGAAGACATATTAATCGGTTGTTTAAAAACATTCTCTGGCGAAACTTAAATTTATCCGGGGCCCTGTTTACTGAAATCCGTTTACGTCGCTGCTTAAGTGCCGTACTAAGACTGCTTTTGAGGAACTAACTTTCTTACTTTAAAAAAAAACAAAAGTATCAGAATAAAGACTTTTTCGATGTAGAATCAGGAAAGAAGATCTGCCCAAAGTGCAAAATGCGTCAAATTGTTTCGTATACGTAAGCATATCGTTTATGACTGCGGACTGTTTTATGAACTCTCCAAATTCTACATTGTTAATTTACTGTATTGGTCACACGTAAGTAGTCGTATCCTGTGTTGGCCATTTGGCCAGTATTCTCCTGTCATACTGTTGTCTTATGTTTATGATTTTATGCTGGCTGATAAATTCATTAAATAAATAAATAAATCCACTAACAACTTTTTAAGCAATCTTGCTAATGACAGACTGAGAGAAAGGAATAAGTAATTACAGAAATACCGAACTAAGCTCATAACATCCGTCTTCGGGGAGTTAATCGCGTTGTTGCTATTTTAGTAGATTGAAAATCAACCGAAACAAAACCTAGTTACAATCCGACAACGGTGTGAGTGAGTGAGTGAGTAAGACTCTTATTTATTCACTCACTCACTCACTCACTCACACCGTTGTCACACCGCTCAGGTTTTTACTTACTGTAAGAGTGCTTATATCTGGCGCACTTAAGTAAAAGTCACAATGCGCCGCAGCCTAAACGAACAAAAACGCCTTAAGTAATCGTCTATAATGTTCGAACGTAGTGCCTCTCCGCCAGATCTCTGTCGGTAGGTTGTGCCGTAGCCGCGGTCCGGCTACAGAGAAACTCCTGTCGCCAATCTGTGACTGTGTTTGCGGGACGACACACGTGTAGACGTCGGAAGACCAGAGATATCGACGTCCCACGTCAGTGACGAGTTGACAGTCGTCCGACAGGTACGGCGGATCAAGATCAAGCAATGACTTGTAAACAAGCACCGCCAATTTGAGAGAGCTCCTACCACGGTATAGGATAGACTAAGTCGTTATTTTTTATTTGGTGTAGCCTGCACTGCTTTCCTCGTCGACAGCGAATGCGACTTCATTAAAAAGATTGAACGGAGACACTCGTGAATGATGATTGATGAAGGCGCTTGATCGAAGCATCTGAAAGTCGTCTATTAGATTGCAGACGTGTGTCCCACAGAGCAATGATTTTAATTCTCTCGAGCTTGCTTTACGGTGCAGACACTCGAAGTACGACAGTCGCTTCCACGTGTCCACAAAAAGTGGATACACCAAGCTATTATTAATAACTCTATCAAATTATCGTATCTAAAACAAGGTGTGTTGTTAAATTGCAGTCTAGTATTTTCAAAATGTAATATTTCACGTTTACACAACGGCATTGGTATTATTTTGTAGCGGTTTTAAAATGTGTGTTCAACACGCAAAATTTCGGCGGAAACCATTTATCTGCGAAGACAATAAACAACGATGAATACCGTAAACAATTCAATGCTGCGTTATTGTGATAGTATCTTGTTACGTCGTTATTTATATTCTAAGTGTCCGCCTTTGGTTTAGCTATTTGAGTTTGTAAGCCACCGACATACAGAAAACGTCCATGTTCGATATTATGTCAAAAAGTTTTAAAATATCGTCGAATCAGAGGAGAAAAGTTTCAGTCAGGGCCGACTGTTCAAATTTATTGTATATTCAGTATCAATTACACGTACTTTGATTGTTATCGCGCGTCCGCATGCGAAGCTGCGCAGAACGCCAAAATCATATAGCGATTCTGTCCGTATGTCTAACTGAAACACTCCGTTACTTATCTTAGAATTTCCTTTACCAACTAACAGCATCGTCATTTTGTCTTTCTCGGAACTATGGGCTGATACAAAGTTTCAACGAAGTCACCTTAACGGCGGCTTTAAATACAGGTGGGGCATAGAAATATTTAAAGAACTACTAAGAATCACCGGACTGCATCACGTTCCACGGAAACATGTTGCATCAAAATATTTATATTTGAAGAAAATATAATCGAATTACCTATAGCAAAAGAATTCGGAATTTTGAATTATAAATGTCAAAAAACGAATTTCGCCGAAAAATTATTTAAACGACCGGAATGTTGGTATTTTGACGACAATAAGTCGCTTCTTGTTTCACCGTGTCATTTATAAGAAACGATCTTCGTTGTCCTTTGTCATTATCACTGTCAAGCAAAATAGCAAATATAACCGTTTACAGATGTGGTATAGAAATGTAAAGAATTACTAAGAATCTCAGCGTTCTGGTCGCGTTCAATTTTATAACCGTACTCGCCGAGTATAACAGTTTGACAAGTGCACGCTTTGTGGCGGAGACAGCGATCGCGTTTATTACACAAAACCTCAATCGTATGTTATGCTGTGACATTTTTCTGTCAAGAAATTTTATTACAATATTAGTGGCATCGCTGACAGTGACTGTTTAAATCAAAACGATGCAACCAAAAGGCATTTGATGTCAAAAACATCCACATAGGTAGCCTATGTTTTTTTTCAGATTTTTAGTGTTGTTCTTGGTCGTAGTTATGTTTTTTTTGGTTTTGTTCGTATAAGCGCTTTTGAAGGCTGAGTGTTTTGTTTGCATCAGTCAAGAGATTAGCTGGGCAGATAGTTTCCGAAATGATCTATAATGTGTCGAGGGGACGTTAAACCCTACTCAACGCTGCGTTAAGCATCGGTCTCCATGGAAATATCAGATATAAACTACAGTAGTTACATACAAGCGATGCAACATACTTATTTTTGTGAATATTTGCTGTGATTCTGGCGTGTACCGTCACAGAGAGGAATCAGAGAACACGACCACGACCTACAGAAAACAGCGCAATTCGATTACGAAACTCACCATTCGCGTCACACAGTTGCGTCTTCGCTGATTCGGTCGCGTCGTTATAGACGCTTCGAACCGAGTCGCATCTGATGACAAATGCAATTTGGTCGCCGGCAGCTGATAGTCATGCAGGTTCAGTGCCGTCGCACGCCACTGTTCGTCGCCGGAGCAGCAGCAGCAACAAGAGATGTGTGCCTCTTTACGGCTTTATAGACGCTGAAAATGTTACGAGAAACGGAAATTACCATTTAGTATTGGCTAAATATCTATGAGATATAGAAGATATGGTTCATCACACCAATTAACGGCTTATTTACATCGAAAACAGCGAAAGTGAAAAATGTTGTCAGTAGCATACGTCTGCAACACGTCGCCAAAATATCGAGTGATGAGAAAATATTAGTCATGTATATTTTTGTTGTTGTCAGTGAGCAACAACAGGGCATTCTGATGCCGAATTCCGGCCATAAGGCTTATTTTTAACGTGGCGGACGTCCGTTATTTTAAATGTCGAACAATTGAATTTTGTCAAATGACACGCATCGAGATCAAGATTTGCTCCAATGTAATGTATTTGAATTAAATTAATTTATTGTTTTCATTTTTGGTTTTTCCTATATGTTTCGTTTTTTCAATTGTTTATGTCTCTTCATTTTATTGTATACTTAACCTTTATTTTATTTTATATTTAAGTTATTTTCATTAATTAACATTATTTTATTTTCTTATTTATTTTGTTGTTGTTATTACTACTTTTTTTATAATTTCTTTGTTTTATTTTAATTTAATTTTATTGTTTACTTTGTTTATTAGTTGACATCGCTGGCAAACGATTTCGTCTATTGGTATCGATTTTATCGTTCCGTGGTCTGTCTGTCACTGTCTGTCTGTCTGTCTGTCACGTTCGTGCATTGTACTCAAACGGCATTGTACATTGTATTGTACTCTCCTATATCGCGTTAAAATTTGGTTTACATCGGTCAAACCTTCCTCCAAAAATTTTGCTCCAAATGATCCACTCCTGTTGATTTGAGCGTCGAAGACATTTGACGGAAAATTGCGACCGATTGGTTAGAGGTAACACAGTATTCGAGTCTACGTTCTATCGTATCGTATCGTAATGGTCACAATGGAAAGCCTATAGTAAACCACCGTCTCTCTTTCGAATGATACTATCGCTGACCCATACGATCTTGTCTTCTCCAAAATGGGGATCCTAAATGCACCTCAAGAACCAACTTCGCGACGCATGCTGCCACCTGCAGAACATGATAAAACTAAAAGATATCGACAAGCTGTTTGCTGTGCCGGATATGTCACTATGAGCGGAGTGATGTCGCCTTTTGCAAAATTACTTTGGCCTTTGTTATTTATTATTTATTTATTTATTATTTATTTGTATATATTTTTATTACCGTTTACTGTTATTAGTTTAATGTATATTTATTTAATATTTACTATACAGTAAAAATTAGATAAATTTATTATTAAACTAAATTTTGGTTCTAACAATGTGACGACTTTTTCTGATAAATCTGTATTTTATTGTTTCAAACTGTTTGCAACTTGTTACAGACAACTCGCTAACTTGTACGCAAGATGTCGTCAGTTGTTTTATAGTAATGAAAATTGAAACGGACAAGTCGCTAACAAGTTTGCAACATATTACACAATAGTCGTTGTTATGAAAGTCAACTTATGTCAAGAACCGACAACCGCCTACTGCAACTCGTTACTGGTCGATTTGCCGCAGTGCAACGGCTGCAGAATGCTGCGACACGACTGGTCTTCCGAGTGTCAGAGAGCATAGTTGCTGCATCTGTAGTCTACTCAAGTCGCACTGGTTGCCAGTTCGCTGTCGCATCCAATTTTAAAGTGAGCTGTTAATGCATTCTGTTAATTAAGGAAACTGCTCATCGTATCGGAAGACCAGTGTTCAATCGACCCAGCTGTATACGATTAGATCGACGCCTCAGGTCAAAGACGTGGACCGTTTTCTGATTGCAAGCTAATGAACATAAATTTGGCGAGCGTGCTTTCTCTTCACGCCAGCGAGGAACGACTTCCTGGGGTCATCTGTATCAAATCCGATTCTATATAGTCCCCAGAGAACTTCTCAAAGTACAATTTCAGCCTCCTTGCTATTAATTTTTTTATTAATAGACACTTTTCTGACTTTTGAAAAACACCTTTATTTAATGATAGGTCACTACAACTTTCCACAATGATGATGATGATGATGATGATGATGAAGTCGTCATAAATATCTCTGGGATGCTGTCTATCATTTCTCCGTATTTTTTGCAAGGTAAAAATGGTTCGCCATAACCGAGCCCTCGCTACGCCAAAGCGTAAGCTACTTATAGATTGTCGTGTAATCGTTGTCTTTAATTAGTAAACACGTGGTAATATTTGGAAAACAGGTATGACGATACGATAGTTACACGCCACTGAGACGAGAGGAATTTGTATGCGAGCAATCAATTAGCACCGCTTTTGATGAGCTAAGTGAATTGATTCCAGATTCTGAAACGATATATCTTTTAAAATAATGCACATCATTGGAAAAACTGCCCACAAATAAAAATTCTTGTGAAAAAATGTTGCAACATTTCACGTTGTCGAAAATAGTTCGGCAGTCGTGCCTTCTCAGTAGCAGGACCAGAAGTGTGGAACCGTTTCTTCGGTCAGCAGATACTCTCAGACAGTTCAGACGATTACTGAAAACTCACTTCTTCCAGTTGCATTTCGGTCCTAACTAACAGTGCTGTTACAGTTTTTAACCCTGTTTTTATTCTACACACATTTTATTACTATTGTAATGCCTCCAGGTCCGGTTTCGTGTATAGGGGGCACTAAATACCCACATTGTATTGTATTGTATTGTAAGTATAGACTACCTGGAGCGATTTATGACACGCCTCACATGTTATTACAGTCATTGTTAACATCATTGTAACAGAAAACATAGCAATACGATACATGCATGCAAACAACCCTTGAACTAACCTTATAATACAATATTAAAACGACTAAACCTTAACTTTTATCAATGAATCGTTCGCTCTTATTTATTTGCCATGAAGGGCGGTAACGTATGCGTTAAACAAAAATATTCTGTAGTATAAATATAAAACTTATCATAAGAAAAGAAGGGCCAAATTAATTTGGCAAATGGCGACATCGCTCTTGTCCATATCTTCAATCATATTTGCCAGGTGGCAGCACGCGTCGCAAAGTTGGTCCTCGGGTGCATTTTGGACCCCCATTTTGGGGAAGGAGAGGTCGTAGGGGTCAACGATAGTAGGTCTACCATTCAAAAGAGCGATAGTAGTTTCCTATAGGATCTTCATTGTGACCATTGCACTATCTCTAACCATTCGGCCGCAATTTGTCATCGAATGTCTGCGACGCTCAAATGAACAGGGCGTGGATCACTTTGGGACAAAATTTGGAGAGGAAGGGGTTGACCGATGTAAGTCAAATTGTAAAGTGATATGGGTGAGACGTGGGGCTGTCGTATGCAGAAGAAGTGGTGTCGATTTCTTCTGCCGTTTGAGCACAATGTACGAACGTGACAGACAGACAGACAAACACAGAGAGAGACCACTGAACGGTAACATCGACACCAATAGGCGAAATTGCTTTTCGGCGATGAAGGCATATGGTGGCGAACTAATTCATTTTTAAAACTAGTAATCGTGTATAGTTTAAGCCAACCACGTTAATCTCTTCTATCGTATCGTATCGTAACACAAGTAACTCAGTTGTCGGTGATGGACCGGCGCGTCAGCGGTACATTACACTGGAGGTTAAGTAAATGAATTATCTGCAATTTGGGACATTCGCCTTCCAACAGTACCGTACGAGTCATTCGAGATCATTGGAAATGATATCATTCAATAGATCGCTTACGAATTCCTACTATGACTCCATCTTGCACCTTTTTTGACATGTTTGTTTTTGAAAAATAATGGGTTAATGGGTCAAAGGTTACTCAAGGTCATCGAACTGGTCCCATTTGCTAGCCTGCCTATGGTTTCCTATTAGCATCCTATAGTAACTTGCCTCTAAAATACACCGGTTTTGAGATATTCACTTTTGAAAAGTACCGTATCCTTGAAATTTGGGTTAGCAGTCACTCAAAGTCATCGGAAATGACACCAATCGATAGATTGCATATGACTTCAAATTTACATTCTGTAGTAAATTTGGCGCTAGTTTGCACCGTTTCTATGACATACTGTGTCATAGCTTCAAATACGCAAACTCCTCGGGACGCTTGCGGAAGCATAGCGCGGTTTATCTAAGAACAGCGAGACTGTAATCTGTAGTTCGTATTAGCGCGCGTTGTCATAAAACCGGGCTTGGCATCCACATGTGCGAACGTAAAGAAATTTATATGAAAATGTTGGCCTTGTTTGAGCTTGTTTGGCCTTAAATTATACCGGATTTGGCATTATGCCAGTGAATATCGTTGGTAAACTGCAGCAACGAGCTGCCAGCACGTTGCTTGCAGCAGCGAGCGTAGGTCGTTTCCTCGAGCTTTCCGAATTCCAGAATATGAAATTGTTTCGCTGGGGGTGATACCCTTCGAATTTCTGCAATATCTTTGGATCGCCGAAAGCTAAAGTATTTATACTACCTTTGGTGAAAACGACATGATCGTAAGTCTTTTTGTTGAAATACCACAGCGTTATACCATACGTGATGGACAGACGGACTGACGTACGGTCATGGTATATTTATTACCGCGCGTCTGCTGTGCTAAGCGCGGTCATAAAACGCAAAGAAAAATCTAAACACAAAGAGTATGGAACGTCCTGAGTCTAGGTGAAATAGGTCGGATTGACCGAGACTAGATCGACTCACAGCTGTTTACGTGTCCGCTAGACAACAAGAAACTCGCGATGCTGAAGAACGTCTAACAGACTGCATGGAGGACATCGCACAATGGATGGCATCCGACCGCCTGAAGTTGAATGCAGCAAAGATAGACTTCATGTGGTGTGCGACACGTCGCCGACAGCACCAGCTCAGCAAGGACCACGTGACATTCGCTGGATCTGCCATTCGGCCATCATCGACGGTCCGCGATCTCGGCGTCGTGCTGGACTTCGAACTCTCGTTCGGACCTCACATCAGCCAGTTAGTCAGCCGATGCTTCCTTCAATTACGCCAGATAAAGAGCTGTGTTCAAGCCCTGTCGATGGACGTCAGGAAGACAGTATAGTCAGCAGTTTTGCCATCTCCAGAGTCGACTACTGTAACAGTCTGCTGGCCGGTGTATCAACTCGACCGGCTGCAGTCTGTGATGAACGCAGCAGCACGATTAATCGTCGGCACCAAGAAGCAGGATCATATCAAGCACGTGTTGCGAGACCGCTTCCACTGGCTTCTCGTCCCACAGCTCGTCCAGTTCAAGCTGTGTCTGCTGACATACAAGGCTCTGCATGGACTGGCACCGTCGTACATCGCTGACCCGTCGACCAGTTTACATCCATCGGCAGCAGACAGAGACTCCGATCCGCTACTCGTGGCGACCTTGTAATATGTTCTTCTGTCACGCACTTCGGCACCGTGCATTTGCTGTGGCCAGTACCAAGGCCTGTAGGCAACTGTCGGTGCACATACGAGCACGGGATACAATTAGCTCGTTCAAGACAGCACTAAAACACATTTTCACTCTAAGTCCAAATCGTGTAATGACTGGCACATGTTACTGAGCGTTAGAAATTGTCGGCGTTATTATTGTTATTGTTGTAATTGTTGTCTGTCCAATGCAATGCATGTACATTGCGTGGGACAGAATATAAAATCACTTGCAGTGTGAGTCTTTCTTTCTGTCTGTGACTCTGTGTGTGTGCGCGCGCACTGGTTTTGAGGCCGGATATCTCGAAAAGGGTTGAAGTTGGAAACTCAGTTCCAGTGAGACACCAATACAATAGGAAATGGCATATGGCGAATTGATTGGTCACGTGACCGACGTCGTCACGTGACCCTGAAAGGTCAAGGTTGTGACTCTAATATGTTTGGGACCCATTATCTCGAAAATGGCTGCAGTATAGAGACTTGGTTACATTAGAACGTTTATAGGAAATGGCACCTGGGATATCTGATCGTCACGTGACTAGTAATGTCACGTGACTGGAAAGGTTAAGGTCATGGCATCAATATGCCTGGGGCTAATTATCTCAACAACGGCTGGAGGTACCCTCTCAGTTATGACTTCACATGACCCTAAATGTCAAGGTCATCCAGATGTATTTAGACAGAAATATCTTGAAGAGTGTTTTAGCATTGAACAGACTCCATGTTCTTTGAACATTATCTTGCTATTATTATTATTACAGTTACGCCATTACGCCATAATATATTTAAAATTGCATTGCACAAAGACAGTCAACCTATTGAGAAAATAGAAATTATTTTTACAGACGTTAAGAATATGACAAGAAATGTACAGTGTGAGTCAAAAAAATCCCCCTGACATTTCTGACATTTTTTCCAAACGGTTGGAAATTTTTAAAATGTTTTATCCACCTATTACACGTTCCTATCTACACTAGACTACAAATTGTTATTTAATTATCTCCAATTTTGACGAAGTTATGCTATATTAAGTGAGACCACCCATCGAATTTTTATATTTCACTAGAACTTAACTTCTAAGTTTGTTTACTGAGCAAATGACGTCACTGTTGACGTCATGTCATATCCAACATGTTTGTTGACATTCTAAAAGAAGCAGATCTGGGGTGACTTGCCACACGCCATATCTGAGGAAGGATATTGAATGTCTTGAACGTGTGCAAAGGAGGGCTACGAAACTGGTAGGATCCTTGAAAAAGAAACCATATGCTGAGAGACTGAAAGCCTTACACCTTACCACACTTGAGAAACGACGGCTAAGAGGAGACCTCATCGAAACCTATAAAATAGTCACTACCAAGGAAAAAAACGATTCTGCTCAGTTCTTCGAATTCACAGATATCGGACATGATCTGCGAGGACACAGTCTGAAACTGTTTCAGTCGAGAACTAGAAGTCTGGTTCGTCGGACGTTCTTCAGCCAAAGAGTAGTGGTAGACTGGAATCGACTTCCACAATACGTTGTGGATGCTCCGTCTACCAACGCCTTCAAGAATCGACTCGAC
>Ga0056114_1000782_pt1 | contig 12490 bp, 2 predicted proteins | sample WorMetHERISLAND1_FD_77005 | JGI IMG/M metagenome (GOLD analysis project Ga0056114, IMG submission 77005) | Marine gutless worms symbiont microbial communities from Max Planck institute for Marine Microbiology, Germany - Olavius loisae HERON... ...
AAACCCCACCCTAGAACCAAACATGGAGTGGATCGGACGACCGGTTGCAGAGATATGGCCATTTGAAATTTTCGAAATGAGAGGTCGGTCGTCGGTCGTCGGTCGCCGGTCGGTCGGTAGGTCGTCAATATTTACTTACTTACATTGATCTCATATACTCCTCTTCGCTACGTCAGGAACGTAGCGCGCGAGGAGTAAAAAATGTAGTCACATGTTTTTTGGGACACAGTATATATATTGACGACCGACCGACCAACGACCGACCTCTAATTTCGAAAAATTCGAACGGCCATATCTCCGCAACGGATCATCCGATCCACTTCATGTTTGGTTCTATGGTGGGGTTTCGGGGACGGCGGATCAAATGGCGCTATTTTCGGTTCGAACAAATCCAATATGGCGGCCGCCGCCATCTTGGAAAAAATTCAAATGGCCATGTCCACGCAACCTTTCGTCCGATTCACTTCATGTTTGGTTCTCTGGTGGTGTTTTCGGGGACGGCGAATCTAATGGCGCTATTTCTGCCAACGACATGTACGGACGGCCAACTTACTTTGCCTTCGGAGACAACATCACATCACATCACTGTTGATGCGTAAGACATTGGAGCTAGATTTCGTGTGGGAGGGTAGCCTACGGTACCTAGGCTATACGGTCTTGAGGCAGAAAATAAAATAGCAGCTTTGAACTGGGACAATTTGAGAATAGCCAATAATGTGCCGTTCTCATGTTTGGTACTAGGGTAGAGTTTTTGGGGTTGGCGGATCGTGTGGAGCTACTTCCGGTTGAACCAAATCCAAGAGTCGGCAGCACGTCATCTTAGAAAATTTCGAATGAATATTGGCCTATCTCTGGAATGCGTTATCTGATCCATTATCACGAGAGCAGCTTTGCGGAATATCCGAGAGAATAATGCGCGATTCGCTGATGAATAAGGGCGTCGCGGCCATTCCGTGAGGTGCTGGGGACGTGTCACTATTTTAAAAGAAGCACAAGTTGTTTTCTCTGCACTGTACACTTCTTCCCGATTACTCAAGCACATTGCACTTCAGGCACGTGATCTACCAACGGTCCGTGTCTTCAGCTGTATGAAGTTGGTCAGGTACTCTGAAGAAGAAGAAGAAGAAGCTTATGTTGCGATGGCGTTTGTGTGTTGATTAATAATAGTTTTACTCACTTACTTACTGAAAACTGAAATCAATGAATCAGTCAGTCAGAAAATAATTAAATCAATTGTTTAATCTATTACACATAGAATTTTTAAAATATTATTAGGTAAATGATCAGTTGTTATTGTGGACATGTTGATTGTTGCAGGCGTTACTCAGCTTACTCACTTGGATCACAACATAGTGGCAGAAATGTGTCGTCAACTGTTTCCACAGTCGTTACAGCTATGCGATGAAACTGAATTGTCGTGCCTCCAACATTTGTCTGAGAGATGGGTTGTTGAGTTTTGGCACTATTTGGCTCGTTGGTTTCCGGACGATCTGTCGTTATTTGAACATCTTCACCTTATTCCAGACGGCAACGGTAAACTTCTGCCACTAGACAGTACGAAAGCAGTGATTGTTCTGGGATACAGCGATTCCACATTGCCGAATGCTGTGAAAGAGATATGCAGACATCTTGGTGTACGGGTGATCGAGGAAATGATGCTATCTATCTGCAATCGAGAGAATGTCTGGGGAAAATACATCCTTCGTCCAGACGCCGAAGGAGTGTTGACCGCTTTATCAAGACTGGAAGTTGAAGAAATGATACAGTTATTTTGTTCTTTGAGTGATGATGACAGAGCATTATTACGAACATATATACTTTCATCAGCAGTGGCAAAACCTGACATTCTTCGCGCAGGACACAATATTCTGCGAGTTCTACCAATGTTCGAAACGTTACCAGTCATCACTAAAGAGAATTCAACTGATACTGAACATCAGATGGTAAGCTTGGAAGACGTAAGCGTAGCGGGTCCTTCTTTGCCAGTTAAGTATCGTGAGCTTGTACTTGATGTCACGGATCCTGTACTTCAGCAATTACTGCCCGAAATGAATGTTGAGAAACTAAGCATCTCTACCTGTCTTACAAGATTTGTATTTCCTGCAATTAACGACGATCTGTACTCCATTCGAGAAGTCGAAGCGCTCATGACGTTTGTTTTCAACAGCTGGGCCACGCTGCGCCTTGATTCGTCTTTCGTGTCCAGTGTCAGATGTGTAAAGTTTGTGACACGTGAGAGTGGTGTTCTTGTTATACCAAGTGATTTATTTGATGGGGACGATCTCGTTCTGCGAACTCTTTTTCGAGGACAAGACGTGTTTCCCTTAGGCATATTTGCTTCGCAGTATGCAAATATCCTTCGAGAAGTTGGACTTAAAGGGCAGGACTCGGTGACTGCAGCAGACGTCTATCGAGTGATACAAGAGTTGGACCAAAGTTCGTGTGCTACAGTCGAAACTGCTAAAACAGTTCTGCATTTTCTTGAACAGCACTCAGAACTGTTGTACGATGAACTTCCAGATTTGGATTGCCATTTGCTGAATGTACTGAAAACCCGTCGCTGGGTGCCATTCATAAAATGTAGACCATCACAGTATCCACAAGCATTACGTTTTTGCAGTGACAGTTGTGAGACTGTAGTTGCTACACCGGATATGGTAACGTCGGCGAAATATTGTCAATTGATTGGCTCTGTTAAACTCACCGTCGACACTGCAGAGGTCCCGAAACTGGCAGAAATTTTCGAATGGAATGATGATCAAGGCATAGACAATGTTTTGTTGCATCTTCTAAATTTATCAGCCGACTATAGTCCAAAGGAAACTATGGAATTCATTTCTATTCTTCGTGCAATTTATCAGTACTTAAACCAGCAAGAGGAAATTGTTATGAATGAGTTTCGTCAAATGGTGGAAAATGAAAAATGGATCTTTCACGGACGTGGATTTGCAGAAGTACAACGTGTGGTTAAATGTGAGCCTTTTACGGACTTTAGGCCACATGTTTTTGTATTGTGTGATGAATTCATCCACTTTGAGAGACTGTGGAATGCTGTTGGCGTTATGGACAACTGCTACTTAGTTGACGTGATAAACAACATTGCTTCTGCACATGATGGACACGATTATCCAACAGATGTTGTAAAGAGAGACTTGCAATTAGCTGTCGCTATCCTGAACGAAATCGCTAGTTTTGATGACACGAAGTTGCTTGAGATTCGAGACTATCTGCTGGTTCCTCTAGACATAGAGAATGTATTGCAGATGAAGCCAATCGCTGAGTGTACGTACTGCGATCCAGAGCGGTTTCACCAGGGCTTTGGCGCTGTGAGCCGCGCGGGCGATAACGTACACTTTATACATCGTCTGATACCAGTCAACACTGCCATTCGTCTGAAAATTCACAGTATTGTCAGTCGTACGCTGAACGGGGAGGAACTCGACATCGGCTTAACGTCTTACGGGCAAACAGAGGAACTCACGACGCGACTAAGGACTTTGCTGGAGCGCGAATATATGGATGGGTTAGCCGTGATCAAGGAGCTAATCCAAAACGCCGATGATGCCGTCGCGACCGAAATTAGACTACTGTATGATGAAAGGGAAAACAGTCGCGCACAAGTGAACCTTCTAGATTCTGGCATGAAAGGTCTTCAGGGACCAGCACTGTGGGTTTACAACGACGCAACGTTTAGAGACGACGACTTCGACAACCTCGTTAAACTGAATGCAGCTACAAAGCAGCACCGTACAGACAAGATCGGACAGTTCGGACTTGGTTTTAATGCTGTTTACAATCTCACTGATGTTCCGGCTTTAATCAGTCGGAATTACCTGGTGTATCTCGATCCTCATCGAACATATCTTGGTGAAGCATTACGAGACAAACCCGGCATTAAGCTGAATCTGAAAGCAAGTGAAAAATGGCTTAGCTATTTTTCAGACCAATTCGAACCCTTTAATGGTATCTTTGGATGCCATCTAACAGACACTCGTGCGCTGACTGATTACGGAGGAACTCTTTTTCGATTTCCTCTTCGAACAAAAGAGCAGAGTCACTGTAGTAAAATTTCCAATAAAGACTACAGCCGAGATGAAATGACTGCGTTGTTGAACATGTTACAACAGGCCGCTGACTATCTGTTGCTGTTTACGCAAAACGTGGTAAAAGTGTCGGTGTTCCATCTCACTTCGGAAAGCGAATCTCCGCAAGACATGTACGAGCTGTTTTCTGTGAGAAAGAACATGGAGAGAATACTTCGGTCGCCAATTCATGAAGAAGAAAGACCATTTGCGGTCTTGGAACACGCAAGTAGAAAAATGAAACAGAACGAGATCGATTGTCCAGACATGCAATTTTCATTTTTGATGAAAATGTCGGTAGAATGTCAACCTGACGGCCAAAATGTGTTGGCAACTGAGCAAGATTCTAGGGTCACATACTGGCTGACAGCAATGTGTCTGGGTCGTGAGAGGTCGTTGAGTATTTCAGTGGAAAAGCAAGATCGCATACCATTAGGTGGAGTTGCCGCTAAACTTGACAATCTCAACGATCAGGACTTTAATGCGGTGAGTGTTTCATATTGTGGAGATAACTACAACGGTGGAATCATATTTTGTTTCCTGCCACTTCCGCTGACCACCTCTTCTGGTTTGCCGGTTCACATCAACGGATACTTCGCCATCGATTTGAACAGAAAACATCTTGCTATGAAAACAGCTGATCAAAAGTCCAACGACGATGCTTTCTGGAACGAACATCTAATGACTGACGCCGTGAAGTTTGCATACGAAATACTTCTGGAAGACGTGCTAAAAGTGTGTCAGAAATCCGAACCGTTTAACATATGGCCGCTGTACTGTTCTTCAGCCAGAGACGATAACATATCTCAGCTGGTTGACCGTCTGTATTACGACATCAGCGGCGAACATGGACGGGCTGTGTGCCGGGTAAACAACAAATGCGTACCGCTGAGAATGTGCAAAATGCTTGACGTTGGTTTTAGGATGACTGCAGTCGGCGACAAAGCACAACGTGTGTTTCAGCAAGTAAAGAGCACAGACTTTGAAGTTCTAGATTTACCAATGGAAGTGCTCAAGTCTCTGTTACTGACGTCAGCGGAAACCATCGTGAGAGACTACATAGTAAGCAAAGCCGATTTTTATTCACAGTGGTTTCTGCCGAACATTGCCAAGGCTGATCGTGACCTACGAGACCATTTGGTGATGTATGCACTATTCGATGACGAAATACGCTGTTTATTGCAAAACTTCGAATGCATACCCGTTCGTCCAAACGGAGCGCTTAGAAAGCCATCCAATTTGATTGACCCAACTTCTCCGTTGGCAGTGTTGTACAACGAAGAAGATAAGAGATTTCCACTCATATCTGAAGAACAAATACAACGGTACGAAGCTAGTGATATATATTCCAAGTTAGTTGATGTTGGTATGAAACGCGACAATATCTCATGGAAAGAACTTTCAGAAAGATGTACTGTTGTGACGCAGATACGAAAACTTGTATCGAAACGACTGCGTATTCTGATGCAACTTATGAGCAGTAGTGTCGACACTGTGTTGCCAGAGGACGAAAAGTACATTGATAAAATTCGTGAAGAGCGATTTCTTCCAGTGAAGCCTAAAGAACACAGATTTTCATTGCCGTGGAAAGGAGATGAGGTTGAATACACGTCATGCACTGAGGCATATCTTTCTGATTGCACATCTCTGGTATGCTGTTCTTTCCCTATAATCGACGACAGAGACAAATTTGGACTACAGAATGCCAATGATAAGCTGAAACATAAACTGCAACTGATAAAACCGATTAATGAGCAAACCGTTCTACACCAGCTCGATTGCATAATTTTCCAACTAAGTGAAAGCAGCAAACAACAAAGAACCACCAGTGTGCCACATGTCGGAGAGTTTTGCAGTGCCATTTATGAATATTTTGAACAACGCTTGCAAAAATATGAATGCCTGGAGATCACCGAAGAACTTCGTAAGAGGCGATGTATATTAGTGCATACGGAAAATGTTCTTATGTACCCAGAACACTGTGCCAGACCGTTCACGGGTATGCCAGTGGGAAGTGAAGCTCTCTTGCCATATTTGTATACGACACCATATGTGATGAATCGTTCTTATGACAAGTTCTTTGAGGCCGTTGGAGTGAAGAAAATGTTTACAGCTGAGGATTACGTTACCGTTCTGAGGCATATAAAAGACGATCGTGCTGAGGAACCTTTAACAGATAACGACCTCGAAGTGGTCATTGCCATTATAAATCGCTGCCTTCCAAGTTGTTCAGAACTGCCAGCAACCGATGATGTATATGTACCAAATACAACAGGTGTACTGTGTAAAGCTGATACGGCGTGCATGAATATATATTGCGACGGGATTGGTGAAGACGACGTTGAAGGAAACATATGTCACGAGAAGATTGCGCCAGGTGCTGCCAAGAAACTGGGGATAAAAACTATAAGACAGGAGTATCTGATGCAAAACTCCGACGATTTTGGTCTGCCGTTTGGGCAAGAAGAAGAACTGACGACCCGATTGCATAACATTGTTAGAGATTGTCGATTTGACGAGAACGTGCTGAAAGAAATGTTGCAGAATGCTGATGATGCTGGTGCTACGCAGCTGCATCTGATTAACGACGAGCGAAAGCTACAAGATCGTCTGGTTTTTGATGACAGTTGGAAACCATTACAGGGTCCTGCTTTGTGCGTGTACAACAACAAGCCATTCACGAACGACGATCTCAAAGGAATACAGAAATTGGGCAAAGGTAGCAAAGGAGAGGATGCAACAAAAACTGGACAGTATGGTATAGGATTCAATTGCGTTTACCATCTCACTGATGTACCATCACTTCTTACATCAGTTAACGGCGAACAAGTCCTTTGCATCTTTGATCCACACTGCCAGTACATTACAGGCGCAAGGAAGGAAAGCCCAGGAAGAATGATAAGAAACGTAGAACAACTGAAATCGAAATATCCAGATGTGTTTCAAGGCTATTTGTTACCAGAATACGCCGAACAAAGTGGAAGTCTCTTCAGACTGCCTCTAAGAAGTGAAGAGATGTCTGAAACATCGAAGATATCAGATAATGTTGTTACTAGTGACACTGTTCGAGAACTGTTTACCGAATTTCAGCGTGATATGTACAAGTCGCTGTTATTTCTGAACTCAGTGGAAGAAATCAGCTTGAGAATCATCAACAAAGATTCCACAGACGGTGATACGTGCACCAGTTTTTCTGTTACTGCAAAAATGTCAGCAGCGGCCAGGCAAGACAGAGCAACATTTATGAGCACTATCAAACGCGTTGCAAAGGAAATGAAATCCACGAACCAGTTGCCGGAAAACTGCCGGACATTAGATAAAGTTTGCTATGAACTGACAACCGAGGACAGTGACGGAAATGTTGATGAGTGGCTCATTGTACAGTGTCTGGGGTTTGACAGCTCGATCGATTTGGACTGCTTCATCGCTGATTATACCACAGGACGCATGGATCTACTACCGAGAGCTGGTGTAGCTCACCTGACATCAACTGACCGTGGGCGTACAAACGAAGTCGGAAATCAGTTGTTTTGTTTTCTGCCGCTGGCTGATGCACAGCTGAATATTCCCGTCAACGTCAACGGTCATTTTTTTCTGAACTGCGAAGCACGACAAAATCTCTGGGCTGAAAGAAATGAGGATCGGAAGTCGGCGTGGAACTTTTGTTTAATGAAAAACACAGCTGCTCCTGCATACTGCTCACTCATCGAACTGAGGCGACAGCAGACCGAGGACGTATTGCAGAATGCTCAGCAGCAAGATCAAGTTCCACCGACGAGCTATTTTTCTGTTTTTCCGCCCGTGGGAAGTAACGAAAACACTTACATAAATTCACTTTGCATGAGTGTTTATATGCGACTGCAAGATTCTGCTGTGCTTCCCACATACTGTTTCAATGCCAACCAGTTCACGTGGCTGAAACCATCTAACTGCAGTGTGCGTGATGGCTTTTTTGACGATATCCTTTCTTCGCTGACCCTGTCAGAAAGCCGTTGTCAACAGGATCGACAGAATTCTCACGAGAAGAAATCTGAAAACATTTATAAGGTTGTGAAAAACATTCTTCTTAAATGTGGACTGAAAATTCTCGATTGTCCTTTACACATATACAGGAATTTTGAGGCTGCAGGAGTTTCTGTGAAAGTGCTTCACCCAGAAGATGTTTTGAAGTTCTTTCTGACGTACGATGAAGACGGAACAACATGCCTGGTACAAAATGTGAACGTACCGGTCTCTGAAACGTTGTTCAAAGACCTTACGACTGTAGGTAACTTGCTAAGCTACTGCGCTCTCGCAGATAGATACAAACAGATGTTGATCGGCACGCCACTGCTAGTTACCGTCGACAACAATTTGCGCTTGTTCGATGAGTCATGTGTCCGATATGAACCGCGTTTTGCAGACGTCCTTCCTCACATTCCTCATCAGTTCATGCATAAGTCAGTATTTCATGCGCTGAAACTTAATCCTAAGTCAGACACACAACTGTGTAAGACACTGACTGTTGAAAAGTTTGTGAAAGAGCTGGATCATGTGTTGCCGCGCAGTGTTTTTCACGGCGCTGACAAACGCATACACATTGAGGATATATGTGAGTCGTGGACATCAAAAATACCGTTTTTGCAGTGGATTGCAAGTGTTTGGAAATTTTTTCGCACCACTTTGGTGACAAATGACCATATACCAATGCAACTGGAATTGGAAGATTGGTGTTTGCTGCCTGCAACACGTGACGACAGAATAGGCCTACTTCTTCCCGTTCGATGCGCACGATCTGTTATAGTACGTGGCTGTAACTTACTCACAAAACCACTGGAACGGGTACTAGAAAAAATTCGGGTTATGAGGCCATTCTGCGACCCGAAGTGGAATCATGAAATATTTGGTTTCTACTGTAAGGTATTGGGAAGCGTAGAAAAACCTGACACAGTAGTAGCAGCATTGCATGAAGTACTAGAGACGGATGGATCTTTCAACTGCGAGCTGACATCTGATGATGCATCAATACTGCTGAAGTATTTCTCTGACAACATTTCAGTTGTCCGTGCAGAAGCAACGAAGTTCTTAATGCGACTGCCAATTTTCCAAACGATTTACCACAAGATGGTTAGCATTGAAAACAGTCGTGCGTACATTATTGGCGAGAGAATTCCTCACACAGAAATAGAGAGCATCTGCGCAGCTGAAAACATAACATTACTGAAGTCAAGTGACGACTTTGAAAAACTGCTACTGCGTCTAGGATGCGAGCGTATGAACGAGGAAACGTTCTATTGCGATTACGTTTACAAACATTTTCACAGGTTATCTGACGACGGCCGTGTGAAACATCTGGTGCACATCAAAGATTCTATGTTGCCGAAATTAGAATCGCAAAACGGTAACACCAGTCGGCTTAGAAAACTTTTGCATTGTCTCAGAGAGCTAGCTTTCATTCCTCGTGTAACTGACAACACGTTAGCTACAGCATCTGAGTTCTACGACAACAAAGTAGAACTGTTTTGCGTTATGCACGAGGAGAGAGATTTCCCGCCACTTTCGTACCGGAACTGGACAGATTTCCTGCGAAAATGTGGCTTAGTGCATGAAGTGTCAAGTGTTATGTTTCTTGGCTACGCTAGGCAAGTTGCCGGTTTTGGAAGAAATCACATCTCTGACACTGTAGCAAATCAGTCCGAAGTTCTACTGAAATATCTATTTTCTCACGAACAGTTATTGAAGCAACGTGCATTTCTGCACGAACTCAAAACAGTTGCGTTCATCGTACCTCACAGTGTTGGCTCCATGAGGGAAAACTTGTGTCCGCAATACGGAAGACGAAACAGTGATGGCAGTCTTTCGCTGGTCGAATTCGCTAATTCAATCAGCAGTAACTGGGCAGATGTGGTGTGGTCGACACAGAATATAGTGCCGCATTTCGTCTTTGAACTTGTGCGGAAACATGAAGGGATCTGTTGCGAGTTGGGGTTGCACCAGAAACCAACGTTACCAAACGTGGTTAAACACGCACTAAATCTGGTCAAGGAGCTATTGCCGCAAATGAAACAGAAATTCTCAGCAAATACATTGCGAGAAAAAATATTGCCGATACTTAGCGCCATCTATTCGGTACTGTCAAACTTTGACAATCTTTCAGAAAACGAAAGAACTACGTTGAGTGAAGCACATTTTGTCATTGATGTTGAGAGAAAGCTGTTGGTTAGACCCTGTCAACTTACTTTGCGTCTAACCACAGAAGATGAGATTTTTCCTTACTTGATTGCGATGCCACGAGACGTACTTGCCTATGAATCTCTATTCTGTAAGCTTGGTGCGTGCGAGAACCCATCGCTGGATCAGTATGTCATGGTTTTGAATATGATACACTTCGATTCTCAGGGCAACGCCATGCATGCTAATGAGAGACTGAAGGTTAGTAAAGCGTTGAAGGGATTTTTTAGTCTTCTGGAGTCCTTGGAAAGCGACATGGAAATATCCGAAGAACTCTACTTTCCAGGCGGAGAAGCAGATCACTGGAAAATGTATCGAGCATCGACTTTGATATTCGAGGACAATAATTTGCGTCAGCGCTTGACAAGTTTCGAAGAAACTCTCATGTTGTCGTTAAACCAGTGCGACGTTCACACTAAAAACTATTTACCAAAAAAACTTCTCAGTCGACTACCGGAAGCGAATCGACCGAAGTTTTTGTCTCAAGTGGTAGAAGAAGTCGTGGACACGTGCTACAGCGTCTCAGATTGTCATCTTGCGCAACAACTTTCAGCAAAGTTCTCTTCAGAAGATTTCGAACAAGCACTGTTTCGTATTACCCTCTACAGTCTCAGTGAGAAGCCGACTGATGAAGACGTAGAATCTGTGAAAAATGCGGTTCAGAGTATTCAAAAAATACGAGTTGTTGGTGTCGACGATCTGACTACCTACCTTACATACAAAGGGCAGAGAATACCAAACAGCGAGTGTAATCAATCGTTTCATGTGCATCGTGGAAACACAGAATCTCTCGGATGCACATTTACGATATTTGTGTGTACAAATGCAACTACGTCTCTGGTAGTTTCAGAAAAGCTGGTCGAAGTTGTGAACTGCATCGTAGGAGACATCATCAATCGTGATCTCTTTGTGCTGCTGATGAAAACAATTGAGTGTGAAATAGGACTTGAAAACAAGTTCGTCGACGAGAAAGATATACCGCCATACGGAACGCGACAAACTAATGCTGCTTCTGATCAGTTCTTGCCAGTACCTGGAGATTTTGTTCCGCTTATTTATCATCACTTACTCAGGCAAGACGTTCAGCTGTTGAATGTGGGAGATTTCGTCGCGATGGAAACGGACGATCCGATGGAAAACGGCGTGGACCAGCTACGTACATCATTGTTAAGGTTCTGGGGACAGTAGAGGATGCCGACATGGAAGGAGTTTCTGCAGCCGCTCTTCGTTACAGAGTACTTGTTGGACCGAACCAGGAGACCACTGTGTCTGCGTTATTGCTGTACGCCTTTGAGCGTGATGAGGAAGGTATCGAACAAACGCCCGATTCTACCATGGAACTGTGCTTGCGTGATTCTCGGCCCGAGTCGACGACAGAACCACAGGACCCCGCCGACTACGCTACGATAATCAAAGAGATAAGGAAGCAGCTGCAAGACGCGTGGAAAATGCCGGAAGGCGACAGGAGAAAATTCGTCAAACGACTGTTGCTGCGCTGGCATCCGGACAAGAATCCTGACAATCCGAACCTAGCAACCAAAGTGACGCAATTCATATTCAACGCAGTTGACCACCTGGAGAAGGGATTGTCAATTGATGACGAGGAAGAGGTTGCTGCCGGTCATGGTGCTCATAATTACCACCCATGGTCTGGCAGTGGCGCAACCCGAAATTCGTGGGGAGGCTTTCGCCGAGACTTCTACGACCATATGAACCAGCGAGCAAGGAATCATCGGCAACAACGGCAGGACTTCGCCGGGAACACTAACGCTAGAGGTCGTCATCGTCGCAGAAGACAAGGCTACTATGCGCAGTTCCACATGAACCCAAACCCTCAACCGGGAGAAGCTCGGCGCTGGTTACGTCAAGCCAAGGCGGACGTTGAAGCAGCCGCTAATGATACCGGGTGTGGTCGCTGTTGTGCATTCGAGTGGGCTTGTTACAAATACTACCAGATATAGTTAGTCTCCAGTATGTCGCTGTAGATTACGTGATTTTGTTCCCAGTTTACTTTCACCGCTACGATACGATACGATACGATACGATTACGATACGATGATGATGATGATGATGATAACGAATTTACTTGACGTGACATAGTCCTAGGACTGCAAGGACACGTAACAATAATGTGGGGTCACATAGTAGTCAGTACAGTGAGACGTTCATGAGGCAGAACAGCTGTAAGACCGGACAAA
>Ga0056114_1000783_pt1 | contig 12488 bp, 5 predicted proteins | sample WorMetHERISLAND1_FD_77005 | JGI IMG/M metagenome (GOLD analysis project Ga0056114, IMG submission 77005) | Marine gutless worms symbiont microbial communities from Max Planck institute for Marine Microbiology, Germany - Olavius loisae HERON... ...
TAAAAAGGTTCGTGATCGATTTTGATGAAACTTGAAATGCTGGTACATGTTGTTTCTCGTCAGAAGTCGTTGACAGTGATGATTGATAAAGAAGCTACATACTTACTTAGTTACTTCTACTGATCTTTTTCATCAAGACTCAGGCAAGCCTATTACACTGTAGGCATGGGTCAGTGGTGCACTGTGGGTCAGTGTGCCTGCAGTTGAGTTGGCGGTGGAGCAATAAATGGACAGAAGGACGCACCAGTAACCGACTATGACTGTTTGACGTCGAGTCATATCGAGAGCTCAATGGCCGGAGTGGTCTCTTGTTGGTCATTCGCGTCTAATGCCAGACGATATCGCTTGAAATAGATCTCCGCCTGAGTGCGTTATAGAAATATGGCCTTCTTTCAGTAGCATTTTAGTCCGAAAATCATCCAGTTTCAGTTTTTGTATAGTTTTAAGCTAATCGTTTTAGTTTGTATATAGTTTTATTTTTCAGATATTTTTATTTTAGTTTTTATACAGTTCACCATCAACCATTTTTTATTTTATTTTGTTCATAAACTTTTTAGTTTTAGTTCACCATTAAACAAGTCAGTCGACACTGCACTGTCAATACTCAATCATATAAGTTCCACAAGTCACATGCACAAAACGCACTTCAATGGCAAGTCTTAAAAACAGAATATTTAATTTGGGCCGCTGACTGCAATCTGTACTCATTAGATGCCCAGACTGATTAAAATTTATCGTTTAACTTTTTTTTATTACATGACAAATAAAACGAATGAAAATATTTTACTTCATATCGTGTTTTCGTAGGCAAGGTTGTAGTTCTTTCAACCATCAATTAGTACAGTTTTATATTGTTTCAGTTTTTAGAATCATTTTAGTTTTCGTTTGCGTTCTAGTTATTAAAATAGTTCCGCCTTCTTCGTCGTGCCCTGTTTGATGTCCAACTGACCTCGTGGGAAGCGATCAGCGCAAGATACAGCGACTTACGATTTTCGACGTATCATTGCGATCTGTGATTAAGTCCCGATGAAAATACAAGAAGCCATATACAGTCTGTCCCATAGTACCTTTTCGCCGATCTTTTCAGATGTACATATTCATATGTATGTACACCAAATCCTACTTATGTGGCTTACACGACAGGTTATAAAAGTAAGCAAGCATGAGTTTGTGTATGCATTATTGTTGTGTAACCTCTAATACGCTAGTGGTCGGCATACAGGTGGGACTTTACAATTTAGATCGAAAAACTGAAATGGTCGCTTACCAGGTATAACACGTGCTATAAGTTGAAATGATGCGAGTGACGGCGTCGTTGAAGTGAACAAACTGGTCGACACACTTCTGACGGATGACCGGGTGCAGCTAATTACTCAATGCCGAGCCCCAGTCAACTCGCACACTGTGTTTAACACGAGTATGTTTAATTTTATCAGTTCGCAATCAATTATCACTGCATTGAATTTCAAACGTCGAAATTGTCGCTGAAGCTGTTGAACCGTGTAACATCGTCTTTGTGTTTGTTGGTGTTCAGTGCATGGAGGAGCGTTACAGGAGATGATGCCTTTCAAAAGTAAGCAATCAAATGCTTTTCAGTTGACACTAATTATAGCTAAGTATAATTAAGTTCTGCAGTAGAATATCAACCCGCTCCATGCAGGCCTACAAATTGGCGCTCTTACCGTTTTGGCATTGAGATATTTAGCAGAACGTTTGACGTTTACTGGCCAAAAAGGCGTTGGCGACCGTGCTGTGAACTACTGATGGCTAGCATAGTCACTGTGTGTATACAGCGAAAGTGCGGGCTCCCACAAAACGGCCAATTAAAAATTTTAAGTAAACATAGGCCTACATGAATTATTATACATTCAATGTACGCACTGTTGTGAATGCAAATTAAATGCTATTTTTAAATTGCTTCTTTATTAAGCGGCGATGGTTACGTTAACTAAGTACATGTTAGAAGAAACTGAATAGGCTTATGCATGACAACTCCGTAATAAACACCGGATACAAAAGACATTACGAAAAGCGGATGAAGACCAGATTCGTATTTTGAATGAAGGGTTTGCGACGGACACTAAGGGTTTCGTGAATGGAATGAAAAATGAACGAGTGGGAACTGGACGAAGCAGGAGTGGAGCAAGAATTTCTCGACACTATTAAATCCGTCCTTCTTTGGATACATTGCACGGAAGTCGTCATCATGGCTGGAGAATGATGATCTCATACAAACCTCAATACCAGGTCAACGGAAGAAAGGTCGGTCAAGAACCTCTTGATTGGACAATATTAAAACAGGGACTGGACTCAAACTAGAAGAGACATTCGGAGCAGCTATGGATCGTGATAAATGAAAGAAGCTGGTTTATGATGCAGCCAACACTCAGAGAGGGAGAGAGAGGGGAGAGAGATAGAGAGAGACTCATAATGATGTAAGTTAAATGTGTTTTTCTGTCTCCGGCGATTATTATTAATGGTCAAGCGTTTCGCGTACACGGGTTACGTTGCTGTTGACAATGGTAACTAATGGCGCATGACTCGTTGACGCCATTGTCGTTAGTCAGTGGCGACCCACTGTCGACCCGAGTTTGACCGGCTGTATGTTATCATTGACCATACAACCTCCGGCTCACCGGCGTGGCACCGACACTGAATCAAAATGATCGATGAGCCGGTTTAATGTGACAGCAGAGTCGCCAGTCTCTGCTACTTCGCTTTCCACCGATAATATGTGATTCCGCGTTGACAAAGCACGCGACGAGGTCGCCACAACCGATCGTACGTCACGTCCTCTGTTTCGTGGTGTTTCTGCTCGTGTGACGTGTGTATACGAGACCCAGAGTTTTTCTGTATCTGCGTTCCGCTTTTTCGAATAGCATTAAACAGTAAATATTAAATAACCGATCCGCTGTCTGCGACGGTCAAAAATGGAAATTGAGATTATTTTATACCCCATTTAGCGTAATCTGACGCACTCAGTCAGTTAAGCCGTTATATCGGTCCAGTCCGAATACTCCCTGTTTTACCCCAGTTTCTTGGAGCTGGGAAGACTGGGGAGGCAATGTGCGTAAACAACTTGCCCAAGGTTGCTACCCAGTAGAATACTGGCAGGGCCGGGACGTGGGACGTGGGCCCCTCTGGGCCGAAAGCCAGCGCGTTAACCACTAGGCCACTGAGCCTCGAAGTCATCAAATAAAATCAGAGACTCGGTGTCCCGACCTTCACTGTGGATTCGATGACTCACCATATCAATGCGCCGTTGACTGTCGATACTGATTTCGATTAGCGGTTTAGCGATTTAGCGTACTAGCAACCAACAGGAAGCGGAACATACTAGGCCTACTACAAACTGCTTTACAGCCTCGCAAAGACAATAAATCGACAACACAGAATTCTGCTGTAATTGATTGTTCAGTTCTATTCTTGTTCTATTTGTTAATTCGTGTAAGTGATATGAATAAATTATGTAAATGCAAAAATACATAATGTCACAGGCCTACTTAAGAGGCGAATATTATCTTCTTCAGATGTTTCATTAGGTGGTCAAGAGGAAACTCCTCTATCGTTTCGTATCGTATTATAGCATAATATTATATCTCCAGATTTCGTATTCTGTTCAACGAAGGAGTTTCGTATACGTTGATTCCGAAGAACCTCTGACTTAATTACTAGCTGCTTTAAATTGTTTTGTTAATAGTAGAAACATTGACATTTTGGTCACGTGGAATGGTTGTGGCTGGTGTGTTTTGTAGATTTTGCGATGGCGAAGTTTGACAAAGGTAGGCACATGAATTGTCATCTGTTGTAAACTTCAGATAAATGTTTTGTATACAAGCCTGCAGGCAGTTCATCTCAGCCTGAAGAGTGTGCTAAGTACAATGAGTATATCGGCGAATGATACTTTCAAATCACAGTGTTGCAGCAAATACTTACGTCACAAGTACAAGTACTTTGGAACAGTACTGGAGTAAGCTTACAACTCGAATACAAGTACTTGAAGTACAAATATCAAGTATATAGTACAAGATTGACAAATCGAGACGACCAGTATAGGAAAGAGCAGCGAATTTTTAAATTGCTGGAATCCTGCTTCCAGTGCTGCAGGCTGGCAGTTAAGTGAATCGGCTGTCTGTCTGGCTACCGTTGGTCGTATATACTAGCCCTACTGGGCCCTCGCCGGCTCAAAAACGCCGAAAAGAAGATAAGCTTTCGGTTGCCGCGACGGAATCAGCTGCTTAGACGAAAGCTTCTTCTCTCTTCTCTAGTGCAGTATAAAAATGTGGTGCCTGCCTACCAGCATAGCAAGCTGGAGCGGTCGCTGCAACCATCCTTATCGCCTGAAAGTCGTCGGCGATTAGACGATAAAGGATGGCGTGCTAAATTACGTTACGCAACAGGCGTCGTCTGAGACAAAAACAACACGGTGTCTCAAAAACATCCCATTGTTTGCCTGCACCTGTACAGTGTACAGTATGCACGAAATTTGGCAAGCACAACGTAGAAAGATTGCTTCGCACACAATCAATGAATTCTGTTCAATCTGTAGTTGTCTCAGTTTGTGTAGCAGACTGGAGCGCGGTGGGTGGGTGCACTGTCTTGTACGTCGATCCGGCAATTTGACGCACGGCTGGCAGCGTTTTTTTTTGTCTCAACAGCGCATCCTGGTAATAACGGCCATCGACTTTAACGCCCGATTCAACTAAGAACAATCCCAAACACCAAAATTTCGAAACGGTCATATGTGACCGCCATCGATTATTTTTGTTGAAATCTGATCCGAAACGAAGCAGACGTTTTACATCTTCGTACAAAATTTCGCGAAAATCGGACGTTCCATTGCCGAGTTATGGCCCCAAAACGATGTTTTCTAATATGGCGTCTGTCCACAATCGTGAATTTAAAAATTTGAATTTTTCTCAAATCATTTTAATCACAGTCGTTGAACGATACGACGGCATAACTATGCCGTACTAGCGGCCGTCCGCCATCTTCGATTTGTGATGACGTCACAATATTGCATCCGGTAATCGACTTTCGTGGTCCCAACATTGTTCTAAATTTTCACGTTGATTGGTTTGTAGTTTTTGTACGAGCCTTACACTTGCGCGATTGGTGACAGACGGACAGACAGACAGACAGACGGATGAACGTCGTCATCGCTTCCCACTACATACGTAAATAAGCAAGTAAGTAAGAAAACTTATGAGGCATAGCTTTGACAGTTAGTCACAATGCGCCGCGATCTCAGCACCCGAACAAAAAATGTCTTATAGGATAGCCGCTTAAATCGTTGAAAGCTTATCGCGGTTCGGCTGGAAGGCGGCGGCTTAATAATGGCACTGAATTGTGTGCGAACTTTACTGCTTCATCGTTGTTGCAACACATCGTTTGCGTCCGTCCCTTCTTCAGTGTTTTTTATTGTCATTATTTACACCCTCACCCCACATAGTGCAACAGTGTCCATCTGTCTGTCTGTCTGTATTTCTTTATTTTTGTCGCCAACGTCGAGATTTAATATGCATTCGGGAGAGGCGCCGCTATAGTGGTCGCTTGTCGCTGGCCCTTAAGGGGGTATATACCACGGCGGCAGTCCCACCGCCGTTCGGGCTTGGCAACCCTGTCCTCTGTGAGAACCATCTCCTATAGTCACCACATATTAGTGTAGACTAGGGGATTTGCTGTGTTTTTGTATATGTGTGCGTTTATTGTACTTTTTATGTTATTAATGTACTCTATGTGTTCCTTCAGTACTTTGATACTGCTGGTTGGGTCTTTTGACCGCAACCTATACTGTGTTGGCGGGGACGTAAAACCATGCTCAATAAATTAATCGCTGCCCTTTTTTGCATTTGGCAGAGGGCGCCGCTGTTAGTCGTCATTCAACAATCTCTTGTTAGGGGCGGGCGCTTATCGTCTCGATCCATAGGGACGATACACTTGTTGAATGCAACTGTGTAGCGGTTGCGGAGCACGCTCTGACGTCCAAGACAGCCAATCACGCAGTCTCAGCCTCGTCCCCGACATCCGCCAAACCGGAAGTGACGTCGGCGGTGCTTGGCGACGGGAAACAATACACCGGCGGTGCACTACAGCAGCTCAATGTAAATGTAACCGACTTTCAGATGACTTCAACCAACACAGGTGCGTATACAGTGTGAGTCAAAAAAATCCCCCCTGCGATTTTCTGACATTTTTTCCCAAATGGTTGGGAATTTTTAATTAATTTTTACACACTTATTGCACGTTACTATCTACGCTAGATTGCAAATTTTTATTCAATTATCTCCAACTTTGACGAAGTTATGCCATACTAAGCGGGACCACGAATCGAATGTTTTACATTTCACTGGAGCTTAACTTCTAAGTTTGCTTACTGAGCAAATGACGTCACTGTTGACGTCATGTCATATCCAACATGTTCGTTGACGTTATAAAAGCAGCAGAACTGTGATGACTTGCCACTGACAACGATCAACAAAGCTATTTTTTTCGAAAACGTCTGCACTCGTGCGTTTCGGCCGACGGTGGACATTTTGAGCATATTATGTAAACTAGGTAGTCGCGCCTAATATGGCATAACTTCGTTAAAGTTGGAGATAATTGAATAAAAATTTGTAATCTAGCGTAGATAGTAACGTATAATAAGCGTTTAAAAATTTAAAATTCTTAACCGTTTGTGAAAAATGTCAGAAAACCGCAGGCCGCAGGTGGTGATTTTTTGACTCACACTGTAGTTGACGGCATACCTGGATTGTTGTTATGCGCTATATACGGATTTGCGCTATCGGCCGATCGCGCTGGGCTGTCGGACGAGCGCTCGTTGGCGCCGTCATCGACAGATCGCAGAAAGTGATCACATTATTCATCATCATGAAGTATACGTTCTGCGTCGGATGTCGTCAAGAGCAGAGTGATCGTTAGTGCAGCTCTGTATTGCGCGATCACTCGATTGTGCACTACAGCCGTTCGTTTATCAGTCAGCGCTGACGATCGAATTTGTCTGTCGATCGCGCAGCATGCATGATCATTCGATGGTGGCCGCAGGTGGCGCTAACGAGCGATCGTAAAACAGCGCAGCGCACCCATCGCAAATCAGTTGATAGCGCGTGAAACAGATACTGACCATGTCCGTTATTGTCGGAGTTGCTCAGGATTTCACTGCTTTTCCGTGGCTCCACCTGTCGAGTGGCTTTGAAAATAATGAATTCGTCATTACTAAAAATCTAGCAGATACACGCAACCTCATAGTGCAGACAGTGAACCAAACCGTTATCGCAGCTATTTCACTGGAAATAAAACCATGGTACACTGGTACTCTTTGCCTGTTATTAGACCTTCACCGGCAGCGCCTACAAGACTAAGTCACTGTCCGCTCTTCGATATGCACCACGTTACCTCTGGAATAGGTTAAGTGTCTTTTCCTGCCTCATTCCGTCAACCTCATCCTGTTTAATTACAGAAGTATGCTGACACCACATACATACATCTAAGTCTTTATTTTTCATTGTCTTTTCACTTATGAACGACAGCATGATAAGTGTCTCAAAAACGCACCAACTTTGAAACGGTATAGCTCAAAATTATAAGAATCGATTTTGATGACATTTGGCTGAAATATTCAAAAGACTCTAACATAGAGTTTTCATGTTGTAGTTTTCATCTAGGTTTGGTCTTTTTCTCAAATTTTCGTCTTTGAAACCTGACACCGGATGCATGCCTTTTATTCAATTTGTGAACGTGACCTCTCGTCAGTGATTAAGTTAGTCGAAATTGTCTATTCAGTTTTGCTATTATGGTATGAAAGGTAAGCAACAGTGACTTGTGTGGTGTGACGCAGACGCAACGTTGAAGTCTGGGCACGCCACTGGTACAGCGACACACAATTCGGTGACGTCATCAACTCTTGCTCGAAAGCCGCTATCGCAAGAAGCCGTTGTCGTCGCCACATGACGTCACTCGGTGGGGGGACTGCCCACATCGCCTTCGATGATGCCTAGCTTCATTTGCATGCATAATGATTGCCGAAATGTAGAGCGATCTATTATATGTTGCGTCTATCTAAACAGCGTGTGATGGCAATTTGCATTAAATAAAATACCTCACAACAACTTAACTTACCGATGGCTCTACAGAAACTTCAAACTTGGTGGTAACACGACCTCAACGCAAACTAGGAGAGCAAATTTGATAATCTTTATTCACCATAAAATGCTACCTATAGTACAAATACAAAGAAAACAAAGAAACAGAGATAGGCTTACTAAATTTACGATATTAAACAACTTTTAAAAAAATTTATCTGTACGTGTCGGATGATCTCAGCGTTGGACAGGGGTCCATTTTGATAGATCCAATCCAACCCAATCCACAAACTCACTGACTCAATCCAATCCGATCCAGTCCACGATGTGTATCCGTGTTCCGACCCACATCCAATCCAATCCATCGAACCCCTGGCGGCGAAAACATTTTCACTTGTATAATGAAATCTGTTCAGCATTTTGAACTGATGCATGCAGTCAATGAAGTGAGTAACGACTACAATAATGATAGCAGTAGCCATTAGCCATGCAACAGTTAACGTCGAATAAAAGTCTGAAAGTCTGGACATACTGACAGTCTGACAAAGCTATGACTATGAAGATAGCATTAAAATAACGATTAGGCCCCTATGTGATCCAATCCAGTCCAATCCAATCAATGTCTCTCGAAATTCGACCCAATCCAATCCATGGATATATCCAATCAATGTCCAACTCTGGATGATATCACTTAGTAGTTTAATATCAAAGTAGGCTACATCCGGCATCCATTTACAGTGTCACTGTTAGAACAAAAGTCAAATGCAAAAGTTGCTTTTTGCGCATTCGTGAAAAGTGGGTCGATTTACATTAAACCAACACCAACATGATCAACGGCCCCGTTCTACACATATCGTATCGTCATTCGTCAAATACTTTTCGCCAGCGGAAACACGTCATTTTTGTGATATTTGTCTATCTATCTGTATGTCACATAGCTGTCGTTGACTCATAACGGGAATGTGGTAGAAAGTTTATATTTTGTGGAGAGGTTACCCCTTATACTAGAGAATGACGGAGTAATTTTGACATCACGGGGAACTAAAATGCAAAAATCATTTTCGCGCATATCTTAGTGAAAATTGGATTGATTTACATCAATCGAAGACCAGAATGATCCTTAGCTCGTGTAGAAATTGTTCTTGACGAAAATAATAATGTCCGTCCTTCTATCTGAATCGGAGAGCCACAGAAAGCTCGAATATAGTGGCCGATAAACCCTTGTGTCGAGAAACCGGGGAAAGAATTTTGAGGTCAATAGGTCGAGGTCAGTGGAAGGAAAATGTAAACAAGAAAGCCCACCTGTCGCTGACAAACCCGCGCGACGCGGTGTAATGTAATTGTAGCCCCCTAGCGGAGGAACGCTTAGCAATATCAACGAAATCTATACATCGATGAAAAGTACATTTAGTGGGTTACAATTCTGTTGCTGACAGTACGGGTCTATCTCCATTCGTTTAGCCGTTGTTGCCTTTCAAATGTACGTATTCGCGCGAAATTCCAAAAAATCGAACTTATAGCAGTTCATGGTCATCCAAGGTCATCGACCTTGGTGTCAATCGAAAGCCTATGTACGACATCCTATTAGTCATTGTATGTAGGCCTATGTATGTACTGTATACTGCCTGTCATGGCATGGCGAATAAACTTCATCATTAATAGTAACTTTGGACTATCTTCTACCGTTTTCGAGATATTGAGGTTTAAAGCCACCCCTTCCTTGTTTGACGCCCCTTAGCGGCGGAACGCCCTGCGATGTCAACGTAATCTATACACCTCTGAAAACTACATTTAATGGGCTATAATTCCGTCGCTGACAATATGGGTCTGTCTTCATTCGTTTAGCTGTTATTGCCTCCGAAACATGAGAAATGTCACGAAATTCCAAGAGAATTTGACCTTAAAGCAGTTCAAGGTCATTCAAGGTCATCGATCTTGGTGTCAGTCGAAAGCTCACATGCGACTTTTTATTGGTCACTAATAGTAACTTTGGCCGTATTTGCTACCGGTTTCGAGATATTAACGCTTAAAGCTAGAAAATCGCTGAATTTTCCCACCCCACCATTCTTTGAGGCTCCCGCTCTGGGGACCCCTTAGAATTTTGTGACGAAATTTCGCACCAGAAAACTAGAATCGTGGGGCTACCAGACGATAAGAAATCATGACGCTAGCTTTCTTCGTTTTGACACAATACCGGCTCGTGACAGACGGACAGACAGACAGACGGACGGACGGATGGACAGACACGTTACTGTCACAAAGACCAGCGCTTGCATAGCGTCGCGCGGGTAAAAATGTTTTGTGTATATCTTCGTGAAAGATCGGTCGATTTACGTCAAACCAACACCAAAGTGATCCACGGGCTATAATATAGCATGTCATCTGCGGGCGGGTAAACATCGCGGTATGTAACCAGCCAATCAAGTCAACTCGTCCATCCCTCCGGGGTAGATTGATCGAGTACGAGTCTTTCTGGCTGGGGTTTGGCGGAGCGCGTTCCCTGAGTGACAGGTTGAATTTGTGTGATCACATATGGCAGGTGAAGGCCCGTAACTGTGAGCTGTGCACACGAAGAAAACGATACATTTCAACATTTTTACACTTTAACGCCCACTGTTGCCATATGGGTACAGCTATAAAGCATCCCGCGCCAGACCGCGTTAAGCCATCATTTGTAATTTTTGACATTCGTGCACTCTGACGCTCACGGCTATACTATTATTGATAATTTGAATCTGCACTGACCTAGTGCTAATCATAGGCGTACGGGCCATTTTTTCCAGTTGGCTAGAAATCATTTTGCCCCAACATTGCCCGTTGCGTCGCATGTATGTCGTCTGTCCGTCTGTCTGTCACACGGGTGGTTCAGTCAAAACGGTTGAAGTTAGGATTATGCAGTTTTCACAATACGCTAACCCCATCCTTCTAGTTTTTGTGGGATAATAAGTCTTATACAGAAACTCAAAGGCCCCCCCCCCTAATACGGGGCGTCATACATTCGTGAGGTGGGGAAAACAACCTATTTCCTACTCTGTTCTCAAAGAACGCACCGACTTTGAAACGGTATAGCTCAAAATTATAATTAGGCCAAGCTCTGTGTCGGAATTCTCACGTGGACGCCATGTATCAATCCATTGGCGAATAATGCCCGCCGCAACAGCCCACACCGAAGTTCACCTCGTCAGATCTGTGGCCGCCGAACAGTCACATCGCGTGATCTAAACTGATCTACAGCGTAACCATACATTTCCGCATTATAGATCGATACCGCGTTTTGGCTTAATTGTTTAAAACATGGGTTATTGCCCATATTGGCGTTTTGTCCCATTGCAAACGGACTATGATCGTTGGAAATTGGACATATTCTTCCTTCCAGAGAGTCATCAAGCGACAAAGAGACAGTTTTCTTTGCCGCCAGTGTAGACGTTCATGTTGCTGTAGACAGTTGCATATAGTAGGCGAACCACTGTGACCACATGGTGTCCTGCGTACCGGCTAGCTCGAAAACTGTCTCACTATTAATCGCCGGGAAAAGGGATTACACAACGGCGGAAAAGGAGCGGAAAAATCTTTGTCGCTTGATGACTCTCTGGAAGGAAGAATATGTCAGATTTCCAACGAACATAGTCCGAACGCCAATGGGCAATAATTTATACTAGGATCTATTCTGTAAAACGTTTTAGCTTTTAAAACCCATGTTTTAAACAATTAGATCACGCGATGTAAACCAGTGCTTAAAGTAAAAAGTGTATGGACGCCACAACCAAAGTTCTCATTCTTACCATTCTCCCTTTTCTCCTGGGCGTGAATGGGCATTTCAAGCCAAATTTTTGAAATATGAAAATCTGCGATATCTTCGAAACTACAAGCCAACTATAAGCCCAAGCGACACAAAATTTTACACAAAACCTCCTTTCACCAGGTACACCTCACGGGTTGTCTGGAGTGCTGAAAAAAACAATCCAAGGCCGCCATATTGCGAAGATAAGAAATGCTATAACTTTGCCGCCGTATGAGATATATTGATGTCCACGTCTTTCCGGAGTCCATGATACAGTACCAAATATAACTTATGACAGAATTCAAGATGACCACCGTCTGACATATTGGAAATTTTAAAAAAATCGCCATAACTCGGGCACCATTAGAGAAGAGATATCTCCACGAAAACTGTTATGTTGATAGATTCGAAGCTCCTGAGACTTTTCTCACGGCAGGTTTGAGGTGCACACAATCCAAGATGACGGATGGCCGCCATATTGGAAAAATAATCATTACTACACACGTGGCCAAAATTGTGGACACACCTAACGAAAACCTCATTTTGCAATCTAAAACATGTAATAGCTATTTAAATTGTGTTTTCTTTACACAAACAGCATAATTACGTCACAATACTTGACA
>Ga0056114_1000784_pt1 | contig 12485 bp, 5 predicted proteins | sample WorMetHERISLAND1_FD_77005 | JGI IMG/M metagenome (GOLD analysis project Ga0056114, IMG submission 77005) | Marine gutless worms symbiont microbial communities from Max Planck institute for Marine Microbiology, Germany - Olavius loisae HERON... ...
AACCAAATATTAACTCAGTTTCTATTGGTTTACAGAATAACCTACCTAAAAATAGTAATTAGATAACTGTGTAACAGAGATAATTTTTTGCCATGTATGTCCAGTTTTTCGTGGACTTGCCCTATGGCAACAGTGGTCAAAGGGCTAGAGTTATAAGAATGGGCGAACATAAATTATCTTATTTATTTACTTGACATTGCTGTGTGTCAGGGCGACAAATGTGTTTGGCAACTTGGTGCCGACGGAGACGTTACTCGGTCGCTGGAGGTTAACCACTGACCTCTTTGGACGTGTGTTCTGCGATGATGTCGGCGCCGAGCCGGGCTCGGTCATCAGCGAACTGGGAGGCTTCGCTGTGAAGGAGAGCAAGTTCCGCCGCGAGATGGAGCGACTGCGGAACTCACAGCAGCGTGATCTGACACTGGAGGTAGAGCAATTGGCTGCTTTAAGTAAGTAAGTAAGTAAGTAAAAGGTAGATTTATATAGTGGATCATGTTAGAAAACCTCTAATGTGCTGGTCACATTAGTAATGGCTGAAAAGAATTGTTTTTTTTGGAGAATCATTTAAAGCCATCAAAACTGTCAGAATTTTAAAGTTCATCTGGCAACGGGTTCCAAACTGTCGGGCACGCTTGATAATAAGCCCGACAGCCGTACGTGCTGACTCAGCCGCATTATGTTATGTCTTTGAAATTATTTGTTGTGCAGCCATGAAACGTGTTCTTGGCTCTGGTTGTAGATAGCTTTACCTTACCTTAGCACCTTAGTTCTTCCCACATTCATCTTAAGATGAATGACAAGAGGCTGGGCTTGTTCAACCAAAGCTGCCTCGGGAATATTTTTCATGTAAACTGGACAATGGAAGTCACCAGTGTGGAAATACATTGGAAAACAGGACACTTCATCAGTAAGCACAAGGACCAATTGCTCCATGCTTTGCTGACTAGGTGATAGGACAGATAACACTGGCATCCTGTAGCAGTTTTTATAGTGGCATCTTTTCCATGGTAGGTGCCAAGCAGGCCTGACGGTTTTGACGAGTTTAACACGCTGCAGCTCACCCATTTGGATTTCCCATTTGGATTTGGTTCTTGGCTCTGGTTGTAGATAGCTTTCCTTACCTTAGCACCTTAGTTCTTCCCACATCCAGATGAATGCTTTGAACCACACGTTTACACCATTCTGCTTTTTGGCTTTATCCCAGGTAGTGCCCATATCCTTCAGATCTCGTCTGACAATGTCCATCCAGTTTTTCCTTGGCCGTCTCAGCTTCCTCTTGTATCCCTCAGTTTTCACTGAGGCGATACTAGAGTATTATGATTCCATAATACCTGACGAGGTATTCTGTAGTCCTTCATTCTTAATACATGTCCCAGCCATCTCAGTCTTCTTTCTTCAATGATGAGCTATAATTTCCACAACCCAGTTTTCTTTCTGATCTCTTCCAGTGATGTTAAGTCCTCGAGGCCACAGTAGTCTCGAGGCCAAAATTTTGGCCTCGGCCTCGAAGCTTTGGCCTTGGCCTCAAACATTTGGCCTCGGCCTAGCCTCGATCTTGTTGTCTTATTATGTAATCGTGCATTTTTCAGGCAAAAATCGTGTAAAATTCGCGAATTTTGTAAACTTTTCCGGCAATAATCTTAAATCATATGTTGTTAATCATTATTTGGTACTTTTTCGTAATTCTTTTTGGCCTCGGCCTTGGCCTCAACCTCCAGAAGTTGGCCTCAGCTTCATAGTAGCTCTGGCCTCGGCATCGAAGTTTAGTCCTCATTTAATATCACTGATCTCTTCGTTTCTCATTTTGTAATTCCTGCGGCTTTACTTGCTTTCTAACTGAGTTTCCGTGATGTCGTTCAGGTGGAGAGAGATCGCAGTATTCTTCTGGTTCAGACTTTCAAACAGTTGAACACACAGTACAGTCGGCGAGTGAATGGTACTGGTTGTCCGCTGGTAGTTCATCGCGTCAAGGTAACGTTCCGTGATGAGCCAGGAGAGGGCAGCGGCGTCGCGCGTAGCTTCTACACCGCGTTCTCTCAAGCCGTACTGTCGGCCGAGAAACTGCCGAACCTGGAACCGGCTTTGGTTGGCAGCAAAAGCCTACAATACAGTAAGAATTGTATTTGTGTGTACTACTATTGCATAGTGTTGACGGCGTAACTTAGAGGTAATGTCTTGGTCTCGATGAACAATCAATGTCTGGCCCGTTCAGTACTGTCTGTGGGCAGGTAAGCCATTTTGGTATGTAGCCAGCCACCTAGGTCAACTTAGCCTTCTACCCTTTGTGGGATGGTAAGATGAGCATCAGGCTTCTGGCTGGGTAATAATAATAATAAATGGTGGCGGTGGATGTAGGTGGTTGGCTTGGTCTAAAAGACTTGGTGGTCGGTCGCCTGATGTTGAGTCTGAAATAAGTGATGGCAGCACTATGAACATTGTTCGTTGCCTCGTAATGGTTTACCCTTGTTGTGGCACAGTGAACTTCCAACTGTTGGTCACATGATGCTGATCCCGATGACGAGCGAAACATGGCTAACAATATGATACTTTGTTTGGTCATGTATACACCGTGTCTCAGAAAAAAACAAGCAAAATTATTTTTGTCATAACTACGTCAAACTTCCACCAAATCTGACAATTTTTCGCGCAAAGATGGCAAAGAGTCTAAGATTATATGAGGTGCACTCATTTTCCACCTCACTTAACTCAAGTCAATGTACTACCGTGTTAAACGCACATGTGCCACATTGTTACATAACTCTGTAGGCCTAATTATTAGTATTAGATTGCTTACATTTGCATCGCCAATTCAACATAAGGTGCCATATGATTTAATTATTTTGTGATTTAAATGCCAGACCACTTATAAGTCTTATATATTCTACACTGAAAGTGTACAGCAGCTGATAAATTTTAGTCAGCATTTTTGTCAAAATGGTTTTTCAAAGTAGGATAAGATTTTGATCAAAAATTTACGAAAGCTGAAGGGTTACACTGCTACCCGTTTTCTTAGAGAATTCAGAACGAAAAACTGGACAAGAGCACAAATTCTGATTATTCAGAAACGAACTGTTGTACAAACTTTTATAATTGTGCTAAATAAACCATATTTCAGTTTATTGTATGAAGTCGTTTGAAAGTTTACTGGACACTAATAATTACAGCGTTACAGTATGTAACAATTCGGAACATCTGTGTTTAACACGGTAGTGCATTGACATGAGTTAGGTGAGGTGGAAAATGAGTGCACCTCGTATAATTTTAGACTGTTTGCCACCTTTCTGCCAAAAATTATCAGATTTGGTGGAAGTTTCACTACGTAGTTACAACAAAAATAATTTTGCTTGTTCTTTTTTCTGAGACACAGTGTGTATAGTTCATTTGTTGTATCGGTGACACCATGTTTTTAAAATAAATGGCGTAATTGAATCGGAAGAGGCGCACAGGAATTGCTGACGCTGCCAAACATGTTTGATTGACTGTCCCCTTGACCCTGCCGGGGTGCTGGCCCTGGACCCCGCTGGGAGTCTAAGTGGCTCCCAAAGCCTCGGCCGTTTGGGCTCCTCTTTTTCATTTCTCAGTCTTGGCATGTCTGCGGGTGATGCGTTGGGTTATGGCAAGAACACATCATCAGTCTGACTGTTGGCTCTTGATAAGGTAGGATGCAGGATAAGAGTATTTCTAAGGCACTTATATAAAATGACACAAAGCGCCGAGGTACAAGCAACTATCCCCGGGTAGATCTGGAAACGGTTATTGAATCGGTTGTGTGCGTTTGTGTTTGTGAGATCTGCTGCAGCGGCTGCGTACACGTGAAAGAGAACGACAGCGTCTGAACCAGAGATCACACAGTGCTGGCCGCGAGGGTCGGAAGTCTCTCTCGTACGATGCTGCCCCGTTCTACATGACGCCGCCGCCAGCCACGTCAAGTGGTGCGTCGTCACAGGACACCGGTAATGTTGACACAGGTGGCGGCACGGTGGCCTCCTCCAGTGATATGACTGCTGGGTCTTCAGGCACCGACCTCGCCCAGCGGCGACAACTTGGCGAAAGACTCTACCCAAAGGTCCTGTCTGTTCAGCCGGTGAGTTGTGTTCTGAAGTGTGTCGCTTGTTTGCCAGATCTGTGTTTAAAAACTTTTAATCCAGTTCTTCTGTTTGTCAGATTACATGAATGTCTGCATCACAGCTTATTGCATGCATAGTCTTCTGGTCAAATATGTGTGCAACATTGTGCGTCTTTCACATAGTAAAATGTATCTGTGATATATATATATCTAGGTTATAGAATGACAAAATTTTGAAAAATATGCCCTTCCCGGACCTAATGGGCCCATAGGGCGGCACTGATCTTGGTTTCCTCTAGCCGTCAGCTGGACACCAGCTGACGCTGGAACACCATGGATAAGGATATGGTGGTATGCCCGTTTACTCCCCAGCTTTCGTTGGTATGCATTAACCGACCCTGATAACATATTACTGCGTTCCAAAAGTCTTCCAAGATCTCAGCGCTATATGAACCACTATATGCTTACTTACTAAAATTTTTCACACGGTGCTGTATTGCTGTATTGTTGTCTGGTATTGAGCTGAATGGTGTGTGTGTGTGATAATGCAATGACAGTCGCTGGCAGCAAAGATCACTGGAATGCTGCTGGAACTCGGCTCTTCACAGCTTCTCACTCTGCTGGCCTCGGACGATCAGCTACGGCAGCGAATTGACGAGGCCGTTGACATCATCATGGGCCAAGGACGGTCTGTAGATTGGTTTATTCACACGTGATTTCCAGTGTATATCTGAGTGAGTGAGTGAGTGAGAGTATTTAACAGGCGCATAAGAGCAGTAGTCACTATGCGCCGCGGTGTCAATTAAACAGTGTCTATTCGTTAATATATCAAATATAACTGGGATGTTGACGAGGGTAGGGAAAAGTGAGGCTGAGGCCGAGGCCACATGCTGCAAGGCAGTTGTGAGGCAATTTTACTCAGTAAACTGTGTATCTACTAAATAATTGAAAGTTTGTTTATTTTCTCTGTGACCTATCTCCTCCTACACGCCGTGTCGTACGACGGCGAAATTTTGCACACAGACGCGTGACGACCATGTGCAGGACTTCTGTTGTGTTTTATGTTTGTAGGGGTCGTCGATACCAAAAAATGACATTTTTCAAAAAAACTAACCTACGTGTAGGCCTACAATTCTGCAGCGGTCGGTTCGCTGGCTAGCTCGCTGCACCAAGGCGGGCCGTGGCCAAGGCCTGTGCTATTAATAGAGTTACTATTAATAGCACACGCTGCGTACCGGTTCATCCAGTCTTTCACAAAATCAAACTGTAGTGTCCTGGAACGGGGCGCAGCAGCTTGAGTATAAATAAGAAAGGCGTAGTGAAGTTGAAAAGGTTTTAATCTCGAATGTATGGTTAAGTGGTAGGTATCACGTTTGTATCTCCATGTGAAATGCGGAAGTAGTGATGCTCGGTTGTGTTGAATTTAGCGAGCTGACAGATGCCATTCTTGATCTGGACATCTTCAACCTGACGTCGGCCGATAGCGGTAAGAAATCGTCGGCGTCGACCGTGAAGAGAATCACGGACGTCGACGACCCGGAGTTCGATGTGGATGAATCGCGATCATTGTTCTGGCAGCCGGGCAAACACGGCTTCTACTCGCCGCGTCCCGGGAAAAACACGCCGGAGCGGCTCAACGCTTTCAGGAACGTCGGCAGGTACTTAGTGTACAGCATGACCGTGACTGACCCCTAACCCAGTCAAGAGATCGGCTAGGAAGATAGTCTCCTAAATGACATATAATGAATGAGTTTCTTTAAATATACTCATTGGTTGAACGATAAACTAATTCAAAATGAAATTCTTTAAAAAAACAACCTTTTATTGATTATTGTTGACGTTTCGGCTTCGACTGAAGCCTATCAACACTGTGATACACACTACCTCAGCAGGCCTCGAACCTACAACCTTCCGATTGTTGGTCCGACGCGCTACGACATCCTGTTTGCCCCGAAACTGAGCGGCGAATAACGATTAGACAGACCGTTCCAACGAAGGCTCCAGTCGAAACTGAAACGTCAACAATAATCAATAAAAGGTTGTTTTTTAAAGAATTTCATTTTGAATTAATGAATGAGTTTGTTTTTTTTTTATTGCAACTGGTTTAACCCGGGCTAGCCATTCTTTTTCAACAGCTAGTTAATATAATTGCACATTCTTTTTCGCGGTTTGTAATTTTTGACATCTGGTCACTTTGACGCTCAACGCTGAGCGTCTGAGTGCCGGGATGTCAAAAATTACAAATGACTGCTTAACCCGGTCTGGCACTGGATGCTTTATAGCTGTGCCTATATGGCAACAGTGGACGTCAAAGGGTTAATGTGACAAGGAAACATTAAGCTAGCCGTGACATGTTGTCTTTGTTTCAGAATCGTCGGTCTCTGTCTCCTGCAGAACGAGATCTGTCCACTGTTTCTTAACCGTCACGTCCTCAAGTATCTTCTTGGTCGTAAGATCGGCTGGCACGACCTGGCGTTCTTTGACCCGGTCATGTACGAGAGTATGAGGCAACTGGTACACGACGCCGAGACCAAGGACTTCACGATGATCACTGACCTTGGCTTGACCTTCGCCATCGACCTCGGCCAGGAAGAGGTCACCGAGTCTCTTGATGTGTACTTTTGAAATTTCATTTCTTTGTGTTGCTAGTATCACAGACAGTGCTGTAGCACAAGCTGTGTGTTAACACCGACAAAACAAGCTAATGGAAAAGGGCAAAGAGCCACCTAATTGTGCATGATAATTCGTAGAAGGGTTTTAAAGAAATTATAGTATGGTGCGAGACCCCAGTGGTCATCATTTGTTTACTGTCTCAGTCTTCCCAGCTAACATTTGTTTCAAGTAAATTCATCAGGGGTTGTCATTAGGTAGTGTGTGTATTCAAGATGCAGTGGTGAATTTGTTTCAAATTCATTCAGTAGATGGCAGCACAGCGGACAGTTGAACTGATCCAGCTAGTGCTGGGAAGATCAGTTAAAATGACTAATTACTGATGAAGCACCGGTGTAATGTGTACACTGTTACAGCAGTGGGTAGCTAGCAAGTACTTCTACCCTCATTAGTAGAACTACTCCTGCTCTAGTAGATGAAAACTCACTTTATTAGCGATTCAGCCAGACGTTCGTATGTGGGCCCTGGAAGCTGTGGAATAGGTTGGATTCGTTTCCTGACCTGATGGCATAAAAGGCCTCTAAAACAGGCTTTAGATTCATTTTTAGTTTTGTCAGTATCAGTCAAGTGATTGGTTGAGAAGTCTGTGGGTTGTTTTGTACCAGTCAAGAGATTGGCTGGGGAGACAGTAATGTGCCAAGCTGCTAGGCCAAATGTTCCCTGGGTGCCGTCCCCGGGTACAACTTGAGGGTACCGCAGCGGCAGCCCCACTGCCGTTCAGACCTGGCAACCCTGCCGTCTGTGGGAGCTGTCCCCTAGTCACCCCATATTATTGTAGACTAGTGGACTTGCTGTGTTTTGTGTTCGTGTCTGCTTATTGTCTGTTTGATTTGTTTGTGTACTATTTGTTCCTTCAGTACTTTGATACTGTTGGTCGGGTCTTTTGACCTGTAAAAACCGTCTCCCATATAACCTATACTCATACTGTGTTGGCGGGGACGTAAAACACTGCTCAATCCAATCCAACCCCGGGTACAACTTTTGCTGAGGTGCCAGCTGGTTATCTGCTGTGATGCCGATGTATGGCTGGGTTAAGTGTACTGAATGACGAGTATACTTGTCAGTGGCACCTGACGATGCACATTAATTGACGAGATAACTTGGCAGTGACAGCAAACGTGTTAAACTGAACTCTCGATAGGTGGTGTCCGATAAATCCACCCATTCATGTTATCTGTTGTCAATGTCGCTAATCATTGCCTAATTGTGACCGTGGTGTGATCTCTACAGGGCTGTGAGCACATGGACTTGATTCCCGGAGGCAGTGAGGTGGCCGTTAATTCATCAAACGTGCATGACTATGTCCGGAAATATGCCGAGTATCGCATGGTGAAGGCTGTCGTCAAGCCCCTTGAGGTCTTGCATTCTGCCATAATCATTAGCATACTATCTACTTAGAACACAATATCAGAATGTCGTTATCTCATGCACACTGCACAGACAACGGCCAAAGTAATATGGCAAAAGGTGACATTGCTCATATGCAAAATAAATCGGTCACATTTTGGGATCTCCATTTGGGGGGAAGGGGAGGCCGTAGGGGGTCAGCAGTGGTAACATTCGAAAGAGCGATGGTAGCTGGAGTTTAAAACTGTCTAAAGGGATTTCGCAGATTGTCTGGCAGCGAATTACTGGGAATCGAATGGTCACGTGACCGATGATGTTACATGACCCTGAAAAGTCAAGGTTGTGACCCCAACATGCATAGAACCCAGTATCTATAAATTGCTGGAGATGCTATTTAGCAACAATTGCTAATTACTAGATAGTCTGCTGTGAGGCAGTATGGTCAGCTATCCTAGCGACAGCTTGGCTTCTTGTATTTAGATTGTTAAAGAAATGTTACTGTCGATAGGTATTTGATGAGAATTTATCGCGGGGTTCGGCACCATGTCGGTGTGTTTTGCTGTTTATTTAGAACATGAAGCTGGGAGTGTTTGATGTAATTCCGCGTGGGTCGCTGGACAGTCTGACTGCCGAGGACTTGCGTCTGTTATTGAACGGCATGGGAGACATTAGCACGCAGGCACTGATTGGCTACACGTCGTTCAACGATGAAAGCAGTACGTACGTCTGTGTGATTTGCTCCAATCACTGTCTTTGCTAATTCTTTCTCTCTTCATAGTCTTCTGGTCTCATCACAGAGTTTGGACTCAGACCAAACTTACAGTGCATTTGGCTTTTTTAGTTTGAGTTTCTTTTTTATATGTTTATTTTGTTGGTACGTGTACTGCCTACACCCACCATGTGTGTTGATGTTATTAGCTTGTTTGCCATTTTAACTTTTACAATCTATAGGATTCTCGGCCTTAAGTTTGTCAAACTGTTTCAGAGTACATAAAGATTTTACAACTATGGTTGTGGATCGATATTTATTAGCACATAAGTTTTCTTGCTGGTTGTTTAGGTTTTTGTGTAGTTGTTGGTTTTAATTATGTTTAGGTTTTGGTGCTTTGCACCAGTCGAGCGATTGGCTTGGAAGATAATTTCCGAATCAAGCAGAACCCACTTCGTGCCCGGATGTCAAAAATTACAAATGGCGTATGGCTTTACCCGGTCTGGCAAAGCATGCTTTATACTAGATGTACCCATTTGGCAACAGTGGGCTGGGCGTCAACGGGTTAAATGAGCATATATTTTCTAAGTTGAATTTGCAGCTTAAATGACGGTGTCAGTGTGATTTCGACGCAGTGGTTAATGTCCGTTGTGACTTGTGACAGATGAAGGCGGCGACAAGGTGCAGAGATTCAAGAAATGGTTCTGGTCAATTATTGAGAAGATGACTCCATCAGAGAGACAGGACTTGGTCTGTACATCGCTGTTTGTGTGATTAAAAAGCAGTGATCTCGAGGCCAAAGTGGCCTTCAGTCCAAAATTTTGGCCTCGGCCTGGCCTCAATCTCTTTGTCTTATTGTGTAATCGGGCATTTTTCGTGCAAAACTCGTGTAAAATTCAGCAATTTTGTGAATTTTTCCGGCAATAATCTTAAATCATATGTTGTTAATCATTATTTGGTACTTTTTCATAATTATTTTTGGCCTCGACCTCATAGTCCTGGCCTCGGCCTCGAAGCTTTGGCCTCGGCCTCGGCCTCGAGGTTTTGGCCTCGTTTGACATTACTGTTAAAAACTGTAAAGTCTTCTTCTTCAGTTATGGTATGCACCAGTAAGAGTGCGTAGCAACAAACGTAGACATCAGTCTCCAGAGTGGACGATTCTCAGCCACGTAGATTGCCTCATTCATGGAGAGGTTATTGGATTTCAGGTTTTTCGGGATAGTCTTCATCCACATAGTACGAGGGCGTCCTGGTGGTCTCCTCCAGTTCTCCCAGCAGAAGCTGTTAAGATCTTCTTGGCATCTGTTTCGTCTGATATTCGTGCAGTGTGGCCGAATAGGGAGAAACGCCGTGCTTGGACAATAGCTGTAAGGCGTGGCTGCTTGGTTGTCCGAGGTCTCACCTTATCATTCTGATCAAAGATCAAAGTGCTTGATATTTATATTCTATAACCAGCAGCCATAGCAGAGAAAGTTCTGCCTAATCACTCACACTGTCTCCTTACCCAGAGCCAACAAAGTCAGCTGCTGCTCGTCCCATGGAGAATAGAGGGCAGAGTTGACCTGGGCATCTCAGTTCCAGAGTAAAAATAATGTAGTCATGTGATCAGCTTTAATCTTTGTTTATTTGAAGTTCCGGTTTGAATACTCACATTGTACATACTGTGTTCGTTACATTGATTTGGCTGTGGTGTGCTGCTGTCACAGACACCCAAGTTGTCACAGTTGTAGCTAGACTACAGGTCAGTGTTGGTATTCCTGTTGCGCTGTAACAGGTTTATTTCTGGACGTCGAGTCCCGCGTTGCCAGCGAGTGAGGAAGGTTTCCAGCCGATGCCGAGCGTGACCGTTCGACCTGCAGACGACAGCCATCTGCCGACGGCCAACACATGCATCTCACGACTCTACATCCCCCTCTACTCGTCGAGACTGATACTTCGACAGAAACTGCTGCTTGCCGTCAAGACCAAGAGTTTTGGCTTCGTATAAACGAAGACACCGTTTACCGACAACCATTGGTCACTTAGCGTCTTCAGACTGGGTGGCCCCAAGCCTGGGATACCTCGAATACTCGGTGATTCCTCTGAACACGGAAACTCGGAGAATCATTGGAGAATTCTGCGCAACGTCAGGGAAAAATTGTAACAAACAAAATAGTTTTTGGTCGTCATTCAAATGTTTGTGTAAAACTGCTGATGGCTAGGTAAACAGGATCATTACGTCAAGAAGTAGCGACCTTGTCCAATAAATGTCAGCTAAAATACTAGCCACTATTGATAGTTGCTTTGCCAGCTAAAGGGTCATTATTACAGTTACGTTTCGTTGCGATAATTCTTATGGAAAAGTAAGTTTGTGGCTCTGGAAAAGTGTGAAAAACTACGGGATTTTTCCCCCTACTTTGTGGCTGCCCTGTCAGACTCGAGAAGTTTACTTGCATACTAGTAGAACACTGTAAAACGGTTCTAGTCAGCTGCAGTTTCATGCTGAAATCTATTTTTACACCCTTCATTTTTGCAGTGATGGGCCAGATCAAGTTTGCAATGCCAATATCAAGTAACAACTGGTGTCAACATTATATTCCCATTGATGTTGCCACTTTACCTTCTGAAAGTTGCAAAATAAAGAGGACAGGAACGTTCATGGTTTCGCGGTATCTGCCGTGTGCATTCAACATTTGAAATGCTAAGTAAACTATGCAGAATGTCATTTCCTTTCGTTTGGGATGGCGACTTTTGACCGCTAGCACTGTGGCCATACTAATGCATATGATGAAGAGTGTCACAAGTGACATGATTATAGTTCAACTCTTTGATGCCCACTGTTGCCGTATGGGTACAGCTATAGAGCATCCTGTGCCAGACCGGGTTAAGCCGTCATTTGTAATCTTTGACATCCAGGCACTCTGAAGCTCATCTGTGTCAGAGTGCCCAGATGTCAAAAATTACAAAGGACGGATTGACCCGGTCTGGCACAGGATGCTTTATAGCTGTACCCTTATGGCAACAGTGAGCGTCAAAGAGTTAATCCTAACTGGACTGAAAAGTTATAAAACATAGTTTACAAGTAAGTAGTAAGTCTCGTATTGTCGTAATGGATGTGTTTCGCAGTTGCACAGATGTGTCGAGAATAAATGGACTTTGATGGCTGAGACTATCTGTTAACAAGACAAGACTACTGATGGCATCTGTCATGATATGCTTCATCTAGGTTATCTAGTATACTATAGACAGGTGACTTGCTGTCATAGTGTATTCCGCTTCTGTGGAACCTAGATTCTTAGTCCTTCTATTCTATTAAATATTTTCTTCGGTCTTCTGGCGTCGTTTTAGTCACTGACACACGACGATCACTAGTTGAACTTGCACAGCAGTCGTTATCATGGTGAACGTAATTGTAATGATGCTACTGCCTTTGTGCAAGCTGTCCCTAGAAAAAAGGAGATGTCTGGTAAATTGGGAAAACATAAGTGTGATTTCTGGGCATAGGCATATTTACCATTGGGCCATGCCCCCCCCCCCTACTGAACTGTGAAAAATCGCGCATATGGCCAAAACGCAACCTTCGAGAAGTTTCTCCAATTGAAAATCACTGAATTGTTGCTACCAGATGTCAGATTTTAAGACTAAAATGCACCAAATTAGATTTCAGCTGGGTCTTACAGCACTCCCCCAGATTTAAGAGGTCCACTTCTAAGT
>Ga0056114_1000785_pt1 | contig 12484 bp, 7 predicted proteins | sample WorMetHERISLAND1_FD_77005 | JGI IMG/M metagenome (GOLD analysis project Ga0056114, IMG submission 77005) | Marine gutless worms symbiont microbial communities from Max Planck institute for Marine Microbiology, Germany - Olavius loisae HERON... ...
ACGTGACCTTGATACGACCTCTAAACAAAGGTCAAGGTCATTTATTTTGGTACCAATCGATTTCTCATATACGACTTCCTATAGGCTCTCAATAGTAACTTTTGCTCTAGGACGCACCGTTTAACCACAATACATAACGTCACAGACAGACGGACAGACGGACGGACAGACAGACGCAACACTGTAGCATAAGCGCGACCGTTAGTACGGTAGTAGCAGTTCAAAGCAGTGTGAGTAATCAAGAAGTTAAATAAAAATTAAATAAATAACAGAAAACATTAAAAACTAACTCTCCAACGACGTGCATGACCGCAGGCAGTCGTCGTCGGCCGGTCACAAAGCGAAGAAATCGGCTCCGATCCTCGTTGGAGAAATTCCCGAGAACTTCCCAGAGATACTTGATTCTCTGGTCGTCCTTGCGCATCTCCTCCAGCATGACTGACACAGCAGCATTAATCGACATCACAACACAGTCTCGACAGAACTACAACCTACAAGAATGGTACAGCTTTGAGGTTACTAATGCAGTGATTATAGAATGCAGAGCGCGAGAAATTTCGACAACATTTACAAGCTCCGTGCAGACCACACACACACACACACGAGCAGCCGACAGAAGTAATCGGTGGCACGGTAACGGTACATTATATACGGCAACAAAGTAATATAGTAGCCAGTAATCGTCAACGAACGTGACTTCTAGCTAGTACAGTCTGTCTGCCAGTAACAACACAAGAAGAAGCTGGTCATTCATACACATTTCTGCTCCGTTGACTAAGTCCAAATTGTCCAGGCATGCCGCACCATTGTAATGACTGCTATGTTACAGCACGTTAAAAATTATTATTATTATTATCACAGCTACGACTAGTATTATTCACAGCAACACAACAGTCCAGCCAACTGGTGTGGCTGTGATATGTTAACAACATGACAGTCTCACTGTTCTGTCGAAGAGCTGCGATCGTTATCTCGGCGTCTCCACAGATGCGCTTCTCAACCTCCTGCCAAGTGAACAGTTCAAACGCTGCCTGCGGAACAACCTGCGTCAGTCCTCGGCGAATTGCTTCAATCTGCGGCACGACAACACAGCCACAGAATAGCTAGACTAAGATAAATATTGAGAAAAAACATAGAATTCACATTAAAACTGCCTGGTTGGTTGGTTTGATATTACGGCTGAATTGGATTGAGTAAGGTTTAGCGTCCCAGTCGACACAGTATATGTCATTTTGCGGACCAGATTTTTACAGGTCTGATAACGCAACCAACAGTGTCAAAGCACTGAAGGAGGGTGGTTAGTTATCCAGATAGCTCTCAATCTCACCAGACTCACTCACCATGTTACAATAATACAACATGCATGCACATACAATACAAGACAATGGAAACATTCAGCAAATAAATCTAACACAAACATGGTCTCACTAAACAGATGATATGGTAAGTATGGTAAGTATTGGTGTTGGACTGGTGATTAGATCATGTGTAAACTCTGGTCCCGCGAGTGTCTCTGTCTCCTGACAGTATGATATGGCACTGACTGAAGGCAAGAGACGTTCTACAGCGGAGAAGGCAATCAAAGGTCTGATGACACACTCACTGTATGTCACAAACTCAACAACTGGCATACAAATCAAAGGGTTCAAGCACCATGATAGACTGGTGAGGCAACATGTGGAGTTGGACTAGAGTTTAACGCACCACCCAAAACTATCTACGTTATTCCGGAGGCGGTCTTCACAGCCAATCACTTGACTGATACATGTTTCATAACAACGCTAAAAACTTTAATTTTGCTCTTTTTTGAAAAGTCACAAAATACTGAACGGAGTGTAAACCGACCCATCACTAAGCACTTCAAATCTATTTATTATCCTACATCTCCGTGTTCTTATTGCCAAAACATGTCTGGCACTGGCTCTGAAAGTCAAAGTGCCCGGATGTCAAAAATTACAAATGAAAGCTTAACCCCTTCTGGCACAATATGCTTTATAGCTGTACCCATATGGCAACAGTGGGCGTAAAAGGGTTAAAGAAATAAGCCATGTATGGGACAAAATTTGTTTCCCAATGTTAGAAGACCCTACGTTTGAAGGTCACATGATGCCGAACAATTTGTCCAATAAAAATTTAGATAATGTCTTGGAGTATGATACTAGCGTAGAAGATAGACTTTGAAATCGGCCATTTTCACACATTTCAGACCTCCCTGACCTTGACCTTGGATTGGGTCATAATTGTAACGGGAGTGGAAGAGCTAGTGATAGGCGTGGCAGACTGCTACATCAGGTCTATTATCACGACCTAAAAACTAACTCGACTGACCAATGTACATATAGATCCCTAAGTTCTGAATTATTAAACTGTAAGATAACAGATACACTGAATAATATAACACACCAGGAAGGTAAAGTAAATTTAAATGATTTATTAAAAACAATAAGATAATTTAAAGCTTAAAGCACAATGCGGGCAATCAGTCAAAACACAACATCAACACATTCTACAAAGATCACTTTAAATAGTTTTATGACCAGCGTGTATTAACCCCCAGAAATAATAAAAGAAGAATTATACGCATAGTTGGAACTTCACACTGTCTTCATCAACTGTCAATTCACTTCAGGAAATTGAGTAGTAGTTCACGAGGCAGTGTATACCGTCCTTGATGATCAACCAGGCTCAGATTAACATCAAAGGCATTTAGAAGACTTCACAAGTCTTGTGCTTCCAACATCACTCAAGATCAGAAGACCAAAAATCGACTTCAACAAATGTTCAATTGACTTGAACCGATACGAGCATCAGTCAGCTCATTGCTATATTACCCAGTCGTATTTCCGGGCCTATATAGCTTCACATCGGAAGTAACTGTCCAGACTTCCCGGTATCTCCGAATACCCGGTATCTCCTCTGATAGCCGAACTTCCTTTCACGCTTCCGACACGCGTGAAAATCACAATATTCAGCAAATCTTAGCTCATTTGCTGTAAAACAACTTTCTAGACAAGTTTGAACTACGAATACCGAACTCTCTGAACAATCCGCGACTCCAAATTGTTTACCACTGTGTCTCCACGGCAACGGTATATATCATTAGAGCTAGTAAGTGAAAGTTCTCTTCATCATCGACACCAAACAGATGCTTCGTCTCAAATATGTTCTAATGGACTTCCTTTTAAATAATAATAATAATACTACGGCCAATAATAATACTAAGTTATTATGCTGTCCTATATTCCTAAACATACACTACACATATGGTATACCGTCGTGCAGCATTCATCGACATCTACCTACAAACAAATTTCGTTAAAATTCGAAAACTTTATGGACGGACAATGAGACCAGCTTTATTAGGTCGACCCCTAATAAACAATATCATCACCGGTGTACCAAAACCAGCAAATTTCATTAATATCGTTCTTGAAAAATAACAAATGACTTGACACAGAAACCAAAGACACAGGCTAAGACCATTGAGTGAATATGGCAGCAGGAGGTTGCAGACCTGTTGTTGACTTTCTTTCATTCTCGCCTGCTTCACAAGATCGATGTAGGTGAGTCTGTCGGCGAACTGTACGTGTGAGCTGGCGACGTTGTTCAGATGAACCACGCTGCCGTCACTCAGTGTCGCAGTCCACGTCAGCTCATCGCCGAAGTATGCTTTAAACGCTTCCTCGTCCATCGATTGCATTGATTCCAACAGCTTCACCTGCCAGTGAACAACCAGAACACTAAGTTCCACGATTGACCTCGTCAAAGACTCTGATGCTGCTCCTCGACATCTTCGTCTACGATCTGCTAATCAGAATCGTCTCACTGTACCTCGTTGCCAACTTAGCACGCACGGTTGTCGGGCTTTTTATCACGCCGGTCTGACAGTCTGGAACTCGTTGCCAGATGAACTTAGAAATTCTGACAGTTTTGATGGCTATGAATCTTGAAAACAATTCTTTTCAGTCGTTACTAGTGTTACCAGTGCATTAGAGGTTTTATAACAAGGCATGCTATATAAATCTATGTTTTACATTACTTACTCGCTTACTGCGAAACAGTGGCTGATGATGAATAGCAGCGGCAACTTTACAGATACAAGTATGTATAGTTTGAAGACTGTCGATGCAGACTATTTTTCCTGCAAACTGCCTCGTCTTTAATTCCTGCCATTAGAACAAACATTGTTCAGGACAAGTGACGAGCCGATTACACAAAATCTGTCAATAATGTGAGAAATGATTTGAGAAATGCAAGTCTCTCAGTGCTGTCAGACTCACCAAGGCAAGTTCTGTTGTGTGAGAATGTTACCAGTTGTGCACAATGGGCCACCCACCTTGATACCAGGGTGGGCCGCAGTGACCCCTCCCCCCACAAACACGCACGTCAGGGCAGTGTGGTGAGTTTTAACATCCTCAACAGCATATTTAGAACTCGTAACTGGACAGTGTGAATGGGCCCTGAACTAATCAAGTCCGAACTACGAGCATACATGCACATGCTGGTGGTCATCTGTTTTCCATGTTGGTCATTCACGGTTCAATTCCGTTAGTATCAGTTCAGTAATTGAAGGCTGGATGTTTTGAACCAATCAAAAGACAGACAGAGTAATTTGTCGAAGAAACAACCCACAATGTACTAAGTAGGACGTTTGCTGAATTCAGTATAAGACTACGGTAAATTTCAGCCTCTAAGACTTGTACACAGGGTATTAAGGATAAAGCCAAATCACCAACGTCAGGTGAAGGTTTAGCGTGAAGTTTAGACTTGTCCGTGAGTTTAGTGTTAGCTTCAGTAATCCAACCTGCCGATCACTGACCTGTGCTTCATCGACAGACATGAAGTCCTTCGTCCACGACGAGGACTGGCCACACAGAGTCTTCCATACAAATGACGGCAGAGACAGAACCTGCCGACAAGACACGGAACGACCAATGAGAAGCGGGATGAGAGAAAAGATAAAGGATACACTTCTCTATCAGCTGACTGGCATCATGAGCAACAGCACTGTTACAGCAGTCAACCAAGCCGACAATCAGCAGGTCCTCCTAGTGTGATCTCTTTAACCCTTTAAAGCCTACTGTTGCCATATGGGTACAGCTATAAAGCATCCTGTGCCAGACCGGGTTAAGCCGTCATTTGTAATTTTTGACATCCGGACACTCTGACGCTCAGAACTGAGCGTCAGAGTGTCCGGATGTCAAAAATTACAAATGACGGCTTAACCCGGTCTGGCACAGGATGCTTTATAGCTGTACCCATATGACAACAGTAGGCTTTAAAGGGTTAATCATCTTTATACGTCACAGCAACAGATGTATATTGTTTGTTGTGAGTTTTTGACACTCAAATACGTATATTACACAGACAAAGCAACTACAGTATATTCAGGTTTGTGCATTCTCTTTTGACCTGCGTCATGGCATGGTGAACAGCTTTCTCAACTTTGATATTTTCAAACAAGTGAAAGAGACTTTTAGCACATTAACTTTAGAAACACTTCTTTCTTTCAACTGCAAGTGACATGGGTAGCAGCAATACAGATTTATTTCAAAGCAAAACTTATCTTATATAAAATATATTTATCAGTTTACTGCCTCAGTTTGCTAAAGTCACAGTGATTTACACATCCACTGCAGATTAGCACATTTGAAAACAGAAAAGACCGTGAAAAAGGCAACTGACATTTTCAATTATAACTAACACACAGACTTCTTAGACATCTATGTACTTAATCACACATTCGTTGCCAATCACATGCAATTTTCCGGTTATGATATTAATGTGTGGCAAAAGATTACAGCTGGTCAATAGTCCACGACAGACAACCAGAAACAGGTGAACTGAAAGAATGAGCTAAAAGTGAAGAACCAGAGACATGGGAAATCAGGTCCATGAATGTAGTTGTCACAGATAAAAAATGGTCTAAAGTGTGCAACACTTGCAAATTGTTAGCAAGACTTTCTGCAAAAAAACTACTAAGAAGTATTGGCTCCGAGTGTACTGGTGCTTACATCATTCATTTCCAAAGAACTGCCACAGAAACAGACTTGATATACAGTCACTGACAATTCAGGCAGTCCTGAGAACTATTGAAGAGATTGAACTGAACTGAACAGTATACAGACCAGGTTTTCTTTGCCTCTGAAGCAAGCACCCATTAGTTTGCCAATCCACTCATACTTGTGAAACTGTAGGCACGATGGGTTTGGGATGTACAGATCACGACAACTGCTAGCATCAACATTGGTCTGTTTACAGACACAACAGAATCAACGTCAATTAATACTGATACTAACCTACATTGTATTATTATAAAATCAAACTATTCATTTAGTGCTGCATGTTACTACTAGTCAGTAGTCATGCATGCACAAATGCTAGTTACTAAAATTGCCTATATGTGTTTAAAACACATCAACAATTTTTTAAAATTAAAAACATTTACGTTTATTTTTAAATTAAATGTGTAAAGATAAAATAACAGATACTTAATGCACATTCTTCACAGTGGTTTCATGCTGCTGGTTTACTGCACTAACCGACGGTCAATCAAATTCTGTCTCACTGACAGAAAAAGCAAAATTGTCATGACTTTAAACAAACGTGTTTATAAACGATGATTCTCAGTAATTATTATTAAAGTAAATCAATAAAATGTTCAACACATACAAGACATGATAAGCACGATAAAAGCTGAGAGTTTCTCAGTGAAGAACTAAGCAACTAGTATCTGTTTGTTCTTATCTCTGTGTGTTCGTGTCAAAAGACACAATGGCAGAGATTGTTTATCACACTTATCCTGCCATGCACACCATCTGTCTCACTGCTTTACCATATGTCTGTCACTGCTAGTGACCTGGAGCGCACCTACTCAAAAAGTTTTGGATTCAGGCAGAACACGTCGTTCTCTTAGTGCAGAATGCAATAACGTCTCTCAATCTCCAGTCAGTTGAGAACCACTCAACTGATTCGAGATGTGGGTGGCTGATGTTGCCACACAACATTTGAGTGGGCACATCATGACTGGAGAGTAAGATTTTGTGTTCTTGCAAATTTTTCACGCTGACTTACTAAAACTAGCTCATTAACTAGACTCAGTCATTGAGCGGCGTTCTTTCAATCTACCCTTATTGCAGTTTATGACAGATCTAAAGCATACATAAGACCTACCACCTTGAATCATTACCTGGTTTGGGGAACCTTATCCTTGGAACATTACCTGGTTTGGTGTTCTGATGAAGAACGGTAAAGGCACGGGACTGTCACTGCTGCTTGGACACAGCTCCTCAGCCACATCAGACAGACTGTCACGGAAGCCTCCGCCTTGATCAATGATGCCTTCACCAATGAACTTACACTCCCACCACTGGTTGTACCTTGACGGCCAGCTGTATATCAACATCATACCAACAGACAATCTGTCAGTGCTACCGGTAATATTACAACATAATATCAGTCAGAATGCCTAACATAATCAGATGAAAAAAAGGTCGAACACTTGATATAGCGCCCCAAGTAGACAGTTCCACCACAAAGGTGCTCAGGTACATGGCACACAATAAGCAGCGTCGCACGTACCTGCCTTATACCTTCCCAGCTGTAGCCGGTACTCATTTACCGACCCTGAGAGGATGGAGGGTTGAGTAAGCCCAGGCCCAGGGTGCAAAGAGCAACTGGCCCACGATTGCTACACGACAGCCCGCAGCCAGCGAACTCGAACCTGCGACCTCGCGGCTGCTGGTCGAGCGTGCTAACCACTAGACCACCACGCCACCCTAATGAAACCTGTTCACAATTCTTTTGAGATACCTGAGTTACATGAACTTACATGCTCATGTTAAAATTGAGTTTTACAGACTGATTAAGTATTACGACACACAACAAATTTCTGGCATTGAGATATCTACGCTATAAGAGCAATTAAATTAAATGAAAACAAATGACAACGTATCTGCTCAATACAATGCAACAGATAAAATACCAGTCACTAATTCTGGTTATTGTCTAACCAGTCACTCGTTCTGGAGTGTTGTGTTTTCATAAAATCTTTAAAATGTCGCTAGCAAGTTTTGTTTCCTGAAGGCTCTCAGAACAGCTGACAAAATACAGCACTCAAACACTGAAGAAATATAGGTGAAAAAGACGAAACAATGGCCAACGAATTCATCATACAAGTGGGCATGGTGAGAGAGTAAAGTTCAACATGTACCGACCGGTAATCGAGTGGTTTCTGACCACCGTCTCGTGGCCTGAGGCTCTCAAACAATTGACAGAACACGGCGTTCCTGCAGTCAGGGTCAGTGGACGGGTCACTGCGGTGCTCCATGGCTGCACGTCGATCAATGTACACTTTTCTTGCTGATCCTGGCATGCTGCAGTCAAACCACCAACATCATAACTCTTTTCCGTTTAAACTTTCTTTTTCTGTCACACTATGTATTATATCATTTGCATGTCTTAAAAATAGCTGTACTTTCTATTCAACAAAAACTATTCTCAGACAGTCGTTCTTAAGTACTGCCTGAATTGTTTTCACGTTTTCTTTTTTTCCTAATTGACATTTCATTTTCTTTTTTATTGCACATCAGCTCTGCTAAGTGCAGCTGTGATCCCGTCTGTCTGTCCGTCCGTCTGTCATGTTGTTGTGACCGCTGATCATTGGGTTTTCAGCACAGTCAGGCTATCGAATGGTACCAGTTTCAGTGACCTTGAGTAACCCTGTAACCAGCTTTTAAAGTCATAGCATTTTCAAAATCAAATGTCAAAAACGGTGCGGGATAAAGCCATAGTTAGATTAATTATCAATAGGAAGTCATATACGACCTATCAAACGGTATCATATCTAGTGACCTTGAATGACTCCTAACCCGGGTTTCAAGGTCATGGTGCTTTTCAAAGGCAAATATTATTAAAACCGGTGCATTTAATAATTGTCCCACTGCAGGTAATTTATTTACTTAACCTCCAGTATAATGTGATAGGTAAGATGAGCCGCGCTGATCTAGATCTGAAGATTAGCAGTAGTGAAAACACAGCTCAGAGGCAAGTAATGTGAGTACTTACGACGACTCTGATTCACGCAGGAACTGGTCAAGCAGCTGACTTCGTTTTCTTGATAACGGCAGCAGTTCACGAAGAACCTTCACAATCAAACCACAAGGTGTCCAGTAGAAAACTACGTGTTTGAAACAACAACATACATGGTGGCTCAAAAGTTTACACTCCCTAATCACACACACAGTCATTGCACTCACGCATAATGCATATGCATACGTCATTTAGTGATAATTAGGCGACAATCATAAATAAAAATGTCGTATTATGTCGACCTCATCACACGTGGAGATTTTTCTCGGATATCCATCCATCCTGGATTCATTCATACCAATCTGATATAGCTGCCTTTATGATTCCCAATGAGGCAGGCAGACAGCTTATGAGTCGGCCAGTACAGAATGCACCAAAACCACCACAAACTCGGGTGATAGTAAGTCTCAGCATACAAGTGCCATGTGGAACTCTCCCTTTCAAAGCTGAAGCTGTTAAACTGCGCCTTTTAGTGAAAAGGCAAAGTGTAAAATCTTCAGCTTTGACAGAGTTCAACACATGGCACGTGTGAAATGACTTTCATCTTAATGAGTTTCCTCAAGTAAGAGCAGAGCACTTATCAACAGATGAACTGCAGCACAGCTGAGGAGAGTCGAGCGACAACTCACGTCAAGGGATGTGTACGAGGCGAGTGAGTACTCCCAGCGAGGTGTCAACAGCGGCAGCACACTGTCCACAAGCTTCATAAACCTGATCAATTACGCACACAACAGCCTCTTCACACACCAGTGCCACATAATGACACAGGGACAGACTTGCTACCACCAACTCCTAGTCAGTCGTGGCAACGTAATGACTCACACAAGTTGCTCACACTGCTCAACCTCTGTCAACCACTCACTACTGCTAGTACTAGTAATTCTCACTGTCAGGCCGGGGCAATCCAGTGTCATACTGGGTCACTTTAACTTTTGACTTAGCCTTTCGCTCAGCGATTCGCTAAAATTCTGACTTAGACCAAAGTTCAACTTAACTTTGGACTTAGATCAGCGAAAGTCAAAAAGTAAAGTGACTATCTCTTCCATGCAGACCGACTTAAGTCAGCTAGTTCGGCTTAACTTCAGTCTAAGTATGTACTTAGACCGAAATTTGGATCTATACTTTCGCTCAGTGAAATCACTTTACTTTTTGACTTAAGTATGTACTTAGACCGAACTTTAGTTCAGCGAAAGGCTTAGTCAAAATTTAAAGTGACCCAGTGGCCAGTAGTCACGGACTGACTGGAACACCTAGTTCCACTGCTGTCTATTACGGCCGTCCACAACAGCTGCAGATTCGGAAGAGGTTTGGAGACAGAATTTCTCAGTAGCAGGTCGACACCACTGGAGCAGGATAGCAAAACTGACAGCGAACTTGCTGAATTAAGAATACTCCTGAAGAGGCAACTGTTTGTTGCACTCCAGATGTTCAACGTGTAAAACTGCTTTACTGACTTACTAGCCTACAAATGTCTGACCAACAGGCCTCCAAGATGAACACTGCATTGACACTAGTGTAACAGCTACGGCTTGACACATACCAAGATCTAATCCCAATACACATGATACACTCCCAAAATACCAAGATACACTTAACCATCGTCAAGTTAATAAAGCAAAGCAACTTCACTGAACTCAGCTGGTAAAACGTCATATTCAACTCAGCAACACAAGGGCCATGACCAAAGATCACATGTCATTTTCTAACAAGAACATTTAACAGCACAGCAGCTGGAAAAATGACACCAAAAACCTTTTTATATATCTTACGAAACACCACAGAAAGAGAGACACTGACCGTTGTAGAACGAGTGCTTGTTGATAGAGAACGTCTGTGGTAAACTCCTCCAGTTTGGGATAGCGCATGAGAACGTCCTTGTTCTGGAGAACATCTCGATTTAGACCCATCTCTTTCTCTTTCAGGGTCACAATCTTTATGCCGTGAACACGAGCATCTATGCCACCGTCTGTCAATCCACATCAAAGCCTCAATTATTCTCACAGTGTGGTCTAGAAAACTAAAAAGACGCCACTAGGCCTACACAATGGCAAAAACATTTCAATATCTTTAACCGTTTTGGCACAAAACCGGAACGTGACAAATAGAAAGACAGAGAGACATCTTGTGACAGCACAGTTTGTAGTACACATAGCGAACTGGGCAAGAGTCAGCAAATGTAGCATGAAACAGCAGTTACCACTGTACACAGTGTTTCAAAAAACACACCAACTTTGAAACGGTATAGCTCAAAATTAAAAGGATCAATTTTGATGATATTTGGCAGAAATATTCAAACTACTCTAGAATAGAGTTTGTATGCTTCAGTTTTCATGTAGATCACGTTATCGTCTCTCAAACTGCATACCAAAAATGATGCACGTATGATTCTACCATTGACAGGCAGTGTGACGTGTCATTTTCATCACTTCTAGTGACGCAATTTAGGACGAATATTAAATAAGCAAAACTGCATTTGCAGTATATCAATGATGAGTGAATTATATTTAAATGTCTGCAGATTATGTTCACCAAATATTATGAGCTTAGGTGCATGTTTTATAAAATTGCACCTCGTCAAAGTTGGCACATTTGCTTGATACAACGTCAAAATTGTGTTATTTGCGGTGTCCAGTTTGAAAGACGAAAAGTTGAAAAAAAGCAAACCTACATGAAAACAGAAAACTGAAAAATGTAAACTCTATTCTAGAGTCTTGAATATTTTTGCCAAATGTCATCAAAATCAACCCTTATAATTTCAAGCTATGTCATGTCAAAGTTGGTGCATTTTTTGAGACACAGTGTATAAGTGGTAGAGAACGTTATTCATAGTAATGATGCTACCTTGGCATTCCTTTATTCTGATCTCAATCATCGGAAGATGTTCAGTGCGATCAGACAATACGACGACCTCTTGAAGTCCGTCTCCACTGCTGCTCAATACACACACATCTCTCCACGTTCATAACATCACCAGCCAGAGAACACTGCAGTTATCTTCTCGTATATATTTGACATCAAAAGCACACGATACTGAGACTGAAAGACTCACTGGTCGACAGTGACATCGCTTAGCTTCTGCAGACTGCCAGGCGAGCCACCCATCACAACGATCCGATGTGGGACGTAGTTGTCATCGGACGAATTCAATACCAGGACTAACTTCCTGTTCACAAGAACACGTCAATCACAGCATATTATGATGACTTGTTTCATTAAATAACTGAACACACAATTGAGCCTCCAAAATCTTCCACTGACTGAGCATGGTTTAACGTCTGCACCAACACAATATAGGTTATACGGCCGACGGTTTTTACAGGTCTGATGACCCAACCAACAGTGTCAAAGCACTGAAGGAGGGTGGTTAGTCATACAGACAGGCCTCAGTCTAACC
>Ga0056114_1000786_pt1 | contig 12481 bp, 8 predicted proteins | sample WorMetHERISLAND1_FD_77005 | JGI IMG/M metagenome (GOLD analysis project Ga0056114, IMG submission 77005) | Marine gutless worms symbiont microbial communities from Max Planck institute for Marine Microbiology, Germany - Olavius loisae HERON... ...
ATTGTGACCGTTGCGTTATCTGTAACCATTCGGCCGCAATTTGCGATCGAATGTCTCCGACGCTCAAATCAACAGGGGGTGGGTCACTTTGGGCCCAAATTTACAGGTGTTTCCCTTGGAGCAGACCCATCATGTTGGGATTGTAAAGAGCGAATATCCCAGGCTAACTAACGGTGAAATTAATTTCGAAGAATTCCAACCTATGTGATCACAATCCACCAACGTTACAGACAGACAGACGGACGGACAGACGGACAGACAGACGACATGCGATCGCAATACCGCGATTTGCACTAAGGTGCATCGCGCGGTAAAAACTGTGACTATACAATACTCATCATATCTTCTCCTGTATATGTCAACCGCTTGCCCTGAAGACCCACGATACAGTTAACTCATGTTAGGTGCTCTTATTTTCTTTCCAGTTTGGGCCATTGACTTAGTGCTGAATCGCGTGACCCACGTGGCACATCCTTTCTCTTCCAGCGGATGTCTGCTGTTCCTCAATAATCCAGCAGAGTTTTGTTTCGCATAGCATCGCGCAGGTATAATGTCACCGCGAAGTATAAGCTTAAAACACGCCTTTAATGTTATCGGGCGAAGGCGTGAACAGCGGCAAGCAAAAAACAGCGGTCATAGGGAGATGAAGTAGTGAAACTGACTCACAGTCCACGATGGACGATGAATGTGGCTGACACACGAACAGCAATCAAGTTGGAGACGAATATTTCGCCCAACTCATCCGTCAGTTTACGAGGATCGACAACGTTTACCTATCATAGAAACAGAACAGTATCGACAATACAGCAACGAGGTCTTTAGACAACAGTGTAGCCTTTCAATTCTTCAATCGTTCATCTAATGTGTTATGCGTGTGTTATAATTTTTTGTACTTTTATTTACCCCCTGATTTAGTCTTGTATATGACTGACTATAAGCTGGCCACTGGTGAGCAAATCCTATAACACGGCTGAGAGCTGTGCTTGGGGCACATGCAACGCACAAAATCGCAGGTAGGCAGCCACATAGCTTGCTTGCAAGAAGCCGCAAAAAACAACGTACAAACAGATTAGGCAATGCGATGGCTGCACGGCACAGAGAATCTACAGAACAGAGATGACGAGACAGTGAGTGAAATGGAACGTACGTGTCCTCCAGTAGCCTGAGCAACGTTGCCGATCTCAATTAGACGACAGTCCGTATCGGCGACGGTCAGCACCGACACGACAACCCTAAACGGCATATTTCAGCTTAAATTACTGCTGATTATAGGAATGCATGCATATCTGTAGTTTTACTGTGCTAGCAAGAACTTTGCAAGTTAAAGTCAAGATGGTGTGGGTACTTTCACATGGCTTGTTTTGAGTGTTAACTGGGCAACAGTCTAACATCGATACGTGTCAACACTTTGTGATTCCAGTTGTCGCATTCAACGCTGCTATAATATCTCAAGAACAACAAAGCTCAAAATTAATGTGCCTTTATCGTGTCAAGTCTGTCCATGGACAATGTAACGGCACAGAATACACCAAGCCTGTACCATACAATAAAGAGCGGAATTAGGCGACGCCCGTCTGTAGCCGTTTTGTTCAAAACCCAGCACAACTGACGAATTTAAAGGACGTTCTTTAAGTCTATATTCTATATGGACTTTCAGAACATTACATTATAGAAACCTTCCATTGACCCGAAAAAAAAACAGTTTCAAGGGTATTTTTCTGATTAAATTTCTTTATCACGTCTGGCGGACATCTTAACAAGAACTACCAAATTTGACACTGTCTGGCTGTGGTTAGTCATCTTCCAAATTTCATAGAGGTTTCCGTTGAACAGGCGTAGAATAAAATTGCAGATGTAAAAATGTGGGGGCTTTGAATCTTCGCTCTTTGGGACTCTTGGTTGGGGGTGGGATCGAACACTCATATCAGGGTCCGGCCGCGATAGGTCACTCACTTTGTCAAATTGCTAGGTCGAACAGTTTTTGCGTGAAAATAGGGGGCGTTGTATACACATTTAAATTCGGTAGCCTCGTCCTGTAGAGAGAGTTATGGTCGATCCCGAAAGCTTTTTGTGTGGGCATATTCAGCCATCCCCAAATTCAATAGATGTAGCTTGAACACTCAGAGGGTGGAGTTTGCCAGTGTAAAAATTGGGGGCCACGGGCAGACGGACGCACATCTTGTGAGAGCGTAGTATCTGCTACGCATAGCATTCAGCCGTAAAAACTCGTACGACTAACATATGTAATGAGAGATTTGCAGTAAACAGATAAATAGCAATATGACGAACCCTTTAGAGCTGGCAGTTTCTCCAAGCCTCAGGTAAAAATCAGATGTCGCAGAGTAATTTCTGCCCGTCTCTATCGATCCCAAACCAACATTGGCACAGCCGTCAGTACAAAGGATCACCTTGGATCCGACCATCTTTGAAGCCATGAAGACTGAGATCAGTAGGGCTGGTCCAAGCGCCGTGCTGCTGCCCGAACTCAATCTTAAACACCATCCCAAGTCATGCACAGCTGTCAACTAGAAACATGCACTGATACATGTAATGTATGATGCATTAGAGTCTATTCGCTGATATCTGTCCTAGCTAATTAATCCTGTAAGGACGCAGAAGACCTTGTGGTTAATCGTGGTAACCTGCACTGTGCTATCTGACAGAGTTTATTCTAGTTCAAGTCATTATACAAGGATCAGTGTCCTGTGGCAATTAAAATCAGTGCCGACTTTGCTGGAGTTTTCATAATATTACAGACTTGGAAAATAATCAACAACGGGCATAACTATCGAAATCATGCAAGATCGTCAACAGTGCTGCAGATACGGAGCAATACAATACAAGTGAATGTAGTATATATAACTTAATGTCACAAACATTTCAGTTTATAACATAATGTAGGGCCTACAAGAAAGACTAGCTGACGCAAAGGTAAGCGCGCGACACCAGTGTGTATGAAGGCTCCCTAGTGAAGAAATCGACGGCAAATCAACGACATGTGATTTCCTATTGATGGCTAATATTAACCGTGGACGCATTAGCCTTCACCATTTGCGAGATATTTTTGTGTACAGAGGTTAAAAATCGCCATTTTCGCCAACAGTATTTACATCGTAATAACCTCTAGCAGAGGAATGCCTATAGCAATGCAATATCAACGTAATCTATACATCGCTAAAAAGTATATTTAGTGCGCTACAATTCTGTCACTGACAATAGGCCTTCGGGTCTATCTTCATTCGTTTAGCCACTGTTGACTTCCAAGTTTGTGAACTCACGCAAAATTCCGAGAAAGTTAGAACATACAGCAGCTCAAGGTCATCCAAGGTCATTGATCTTGGTGCCAATCGAAAGCGCATTTTGCAACTTCCTATTAGTAATTGATAGTAACTTAATTTAATCACTACATCGTCGTAACAAATGCGGTATATTTTAACAAGTTTAAAACATTTGTAAAAAGCTCGCAACAAATTCAACAATTTCACATTATTACGTCGATATCTTGTCGTGGAGAAAGCTGAACGAAGATTTGACATCTGCCGGGACAGCTGCTTCGGTTCCAATGTTCACCAGTTTATAATAGTCGTTTATCTCCTCACCGAGACCAACGATCTTTGCTGCATGCGAGCCATCACCAGTGATCGACACCTGAACAAACAACGTTTCACCGTGACACTCCAGTATTATGCAAAAAAGGTTAAACATATCACACAAATACTTCATTTTTGGCAGCCACATCATACCATTTTCTCAGACCTAAATGGTTTTCCGAAATTCCGACGTGGTCACCCCTAATAATGGCAATAAATAAAGGTAGTGTGAGTCAAAAAAATCCGCCGCCCCCTGAGGTAATCTGAATGTTTTTATTTTTTCAGAAACAGTTAAGAATTTTTAATCGATTTTTTACACACATTATACGTTCCTATGTACGCTAGATTACAAAGTTTTATTCAATTATCTCCAACTTTGACGAAGTTATGCCATATTAAGCGCGATTACCTAGTTCACATAATGTGAGCAAAATGTCCACCATCGGCCAAAAGGCGCGCGTTCAGACGTTTGCATAAGTCGTTGATAGATTTGTTGATCGTTGTCTGTGGGAAATCACTATAAAATAAACAGGTTTATAATGTCAACAAACGTGTTGGATATGACATGACGTCAACAGTGACGTCATTTGCTCAGTAAGCAAACTTAGAAGTTAAACTTCTAGTGAAATGTAAAAATGCGTTGGGTGGTCGCGCTTAGTATGGCATAACTTCGTCAAAGTTGGAGATAATTGAATAAAAATTTGTAGTCTAGTGTAGAAAGGAACGTGTGATGTCTGTAAAAATGGATTAAAAATTCACATCCGTTTGAGAAAAAATGTCAGAAAACCGCAGGGGGGATTTTTTTTGACTCACTGTAGAAATTTGAAGACATAGGCTACTGGGCTTCTGATATCAGGATCAGTCCATATGCGTGACTGATCGTGTTAGCAACAACGCTCGGCCGAGTTATGTTGTCATGTTGCTGTCGACTGCTATACACATAAAACGGTCGTTACTTTGTCATGGAATAAGATAAACTTTCAACTGTTCATCTGCTGCACTTGAGGACGCGCAATTCGTTTGAATCTGATAGCTCTGTGACCACCGTGAAACTGGCTACTGATCATACTGAGTACGCTCATGTCCCAATCCATTGTCATATTATGAGTCTCTTTCACTGGTTCAACCATGTTGGCACCAGTGTTCTCAGGCTGCAGTGAACAGCTTCTTCTGGCTGTATATTACATTAGTCCTTGAAGCATGACCTACAACTGCCACTAGAAATCCTTCAGTTGCTTGCTCAGACAGCCTGTCGATAGTTACGCTCAATGTTCTTGATTCAGCAACTGCAGCACCGTAAACACGACTACATTGACTGCATTCATAAGCACTACAAATATACGTTCTGCGATGAAATACAAGCCATACCTGTGTGTCAAAAGTGACGAGCGCCACCTTGCGAGTGGGATGTTCATCACGAAGTTGTTTCAGCTGTTTAATGACCGCTGCCTTGACACACTCCAGTCGCGACAGATCCCCAACCTGAACAACAGCAAAACATAGGCCTGCTTTATGATGACTGAACGACAACTTGTAAGGAGCAATTTCGTAGAAAGTTTTACTGAAATAAGAACGTCTCTGCTTTCGGTCAATTGCCAGATAATTGGTCACAAAATTGTTTTGGTCACAAAACCGCAACATGTAATAAAAATAAAACAACAAAGAAACTAGCTCACGCGTCCACCCATGGAACCGGAGACGTCGATGCAAAATATCACCATGGAGCTTTCTTCGCCCTGACAACTGGCGGCTTCTGTTGCAGGAGCCGGGCTGATCATGTAGGTGACGTCCGACTGAGCTGGAATTTCCTCGGCAAGGATATCAACAACGTTCCGCTCGTCACAGAATTCACACTGCCAGACCTGCACGAAACATCGCCACGACCACTCGTAACATTCGTGACGTGTGAAGCAAGCGTGTATAGTTTTGATAATGTTATCGATATAGTCAGCTGCGCTTTAAACATAAGATGTAGCAGAGAGGAGCTTCTAGGATATGCTTAAAATATAGCTACAAAGACCGGTCACCGAAATGAATAAATTCTAATGAGTACTGGGCCCATGTGACCAATAAACCTTTTACAATCCAGCCTGGTATGCCGGTTTCTGTAAGGGTCTTAAGGAGGTTCAGAATAGTGAGTGAGTGAGCAGATTCTTAACGGCACATCATCACAATTAGGCTATGTGCCATTCACGTCAATATACGCTGGAAAATACGTGACAGAAGACAAATAAATAATAGACATTACAAAAACTAAAGACAACGCAGAAAAAGCACAACGCAAAACACAGCAGAACAAAACTAGCCTGGTTTAGTCGTTTGTTACGACACTCGGCCAGGAAATGAGGGCTTAGCCTACTATACAACGCTCCCGAGCCCACACAGGGCGAGGTTCAGAAACAGACGCTCCATTATTTCTCTCCAAACCCATAACATGTGAAATGCGACATGAAGCCGACCAATTATTCACCTTCGCTATATAAGGTGACACGAGTCACCACAACGTGGCTGTGCTAAGGCCTGTATCATTTACTGGTCCAATGTGCTTCCCAAAGACGAGTATGTATTGTGTTGTGCTACACTACATGTAGCTGGTCGAACCACAGTCAGCAAGTGTATGGCCATCTATTGGACCAATCTTCCAGGAACGTACTTGTGTTGTGCTACTTCTAGCCTCAAAAACAGACCACGCATCCAACCAAAGCCAGCGGGTCCCAAAACTTAAAGAGGGAGGTGTTTATGGCTAAGGAAGAAAAGGGATTTTTTGAGAGACGTTATACAAGTATAATTATGTACGTTTATTCGTTAAGTATAAGACAGACATAAAATTAACTATAAATGCAAAGAGAGAGACAGACAAAGTAGAAACACTATAAAACACAAATCAAGAGTGTCATGCTCATATTTAACCTAGCTGCCCGGCGTAAGGACGTTGTTTCTCTGTGTAGAGTTCTCCATAGGCGGTTTGGGGCAGCCTACCACAGCGCCGACATGCTACTGGTCCCAGGACTGGTTTAAGGCCGCAACCCACACAAGCAAACTAGTTGGAAACTAGTTGGAAACCCGGGTTGCGAACTAGTTGCGAACTAGTTTCCAACTAGTTCGCCTGTGTGGGTTGCGGCCTTTATGCAGCAGAGGTGGACTGGGCATGTTGGCTACTGTCAACCACCTAATATGGCACTGATCTGTTTCATTGCCCTGACAGTCGTCTTAGCCACCAGTCACAGATTAAAGAGGACACTGGTGAACCATATGTGTTGGCCCGAGAAATTAAACTCAAATATATTTGCAAGGAATCCAGGTCAAGTCTCTGCAGCCTCGGCCCTTGGCTTGAACCCGGGTCCGTAGAGGCCATACACCTCGAATAAAGTAAGTAAGCAAGTAAGAGATTTATACGTCGCCAAGTCGCTAAGTCCGAATTGTCTAGGCACGCCACGCACTATAGTCTCCCGACAAAAGTCGACTTGGGTGGGTCCAAACACACGTCCTACTTTCTGGACAGTGGTCCGAAGTTCACTGGACTTCTTTCGCCAAACGCTGGAGGAATCGTTCTCGTTCTCGAGCACATGTCTTTCCGACTTCCGTTCCGGAGATACTCGCGATCACTGCTCGCGATCAAAGTATTACATTGAAATCTAAGTATAAGTACATAGGGCCTGTCAATCCAGTGCAGTTACCTTCTGGTCGGCTTCAGAATCTTTGACGACGCTCAGATGCGACATGATGGCACGACAGTGTTTACAGCTGACAGCGTCTCCAGTGTGCATGTTACTTGGATTTGTCAGTTGATCAAATCTGACGGCAACCACGTTCGTATCAGCCTGACGCCATTTCTTCTCGTTACCTTTCGCCGCCGCCGCTGTGAATTAAACAGTCCACATTACAGATGCTGCCTTCTTCATTTCCGTCAAGTCAGACGACAGAAATTCACAGAATCTGTAAGGCGCTATTGCCTAATTTCTGCTACGCATATTGCAGTAAAAGCTATGAAAACTGAAAAGTATGTACAGCGGTTCGCTAAATGGCATAGTTAATAAAGAGTAATCAGTCGAGTTGAGCTGAGTATAGAATTCAACGTCCCCTCGAATAGTTGTAGGTCATTTCAGAGACGACCTTCGCAATCTCTTTATTAATGCAAACACACTGTCTTCTCGACCGATTAGTTACCCTGTAGCAGCAGCTGACACTAACTAACCAAACTGAACATAGCTAATAACAACACAAACAAGAAAGCTCAGATATCACTGACGAACCCGCGCGATTCTTCGGTTGCGCGGTCGAGGGTTCTGTAGTTATTAGCGCTCGTTAAAACGAAGGTATGCGGCCTAGGTGACCTGCACGATTTGCAACCATCCACTGTAACAAAATACTGAACTGAAAGCGTGAGGAAATACTTGGGATCTGCTAGTATCTCGGCTTGTAGTGTATATAGGACAGACAGACGGACGCGATGGAACGAGTAGTTCCGACGCGAAAAGCCGGGATGGCTCGTGTTTATGTTTATAATTTCATAGCTTGCAAGTTGCAACTTGGCATTTCACTCTATACCTTCGTCAGATGGCGCCACTTTTTTCGTTGCCCATCTGTGTCTTCTCTTGCCGTCCTTGCTTGAACTTCCTTTCGCTAAAACCACAGCGAGCGACATACGTGCATTTACCAGTACCACGACTGTATCTTATATATTAGTATGATACAAAGCGTCATGAAAATGACGTGTGAAATACTGCCACGTTTCCAGTTAAGCACATCAGATTCTGCTGTGAACGAAGTTTGCCACTTAGTTGGCATTATGAACTTAGCATATTCCTAATAGTTAAGCAGTGACAGTAACAGTACTACTGTACAAAGAAAATAACAAAACGGCACAGTTCTTAGTTTCGGCAAAGATTTACATTATCATTGCTGATCCCCAATGGTTGTATTTTCTTAAAAAACATCTGGATGAAAAGTAATAGCTTACACCTCCATTATAGTTTCAAGTTTTTATATTTAAAAAGTTGAAAAATTTAAAAACGTTAAACCATATTTAATATTTAAAAAATAAACGTGAAACGTTTTACATCTATCGTTTGAACTAATTAATAAAATAAAATGTATTCCACGTCCATGTTAACTCCTCTATCGTATCGTATCGTATCACATCGCATCGTACAATAAACTACAACGCATTTCCTTTTCCACTTAATTAGAAGTGTTCACGTAGACCCCAAAGCCGCCATCGTGTAAGCTGCCGTAAGCCGCCATGGAACGTACTAAGCCACAAGTGACAAGCCGCCACAAAATTCGTAAGCACGCCGGCAAAAACCTAAGCCCATAACCCTAAATTGTTTCCGTCAATTGTACATTGCAGAGTCCTGCGTGTGTGTCATTAGAAGAGAACGCCTGTCCATGACAAAGACCTTTTGGCCTTAATGCGACATTTGAAAACAACGATAGAAACTGATTCAGGAACACATAACGTTGGGGAAAGCACCGAAAGCAGAGAGGGAAGACACGTACCAGCCGACTAGGGACTAAGAATTACAGCTGTATGTGAGGGACCGTATAGTAGGCTAAGCATGTCCAGAACCTCGGCCATAAAATCAGCCTCTCTGCAAGACGCTGGTAGCAAAGATTGTTAAAATTTTGGCACAGATCAGAAACTACCACATTATGTACCACTTTGTGCACAACGGGGACTGCCAGCCCTGTTAATATAGGCCTGCTACAATAAATTAACTACAAAGGCAAATACGAACAGTACGAAACAAAATAGATAGTGAATACCTTGTTCTGTCGAAGAAGTCGTCTGTTCCGGCTCTTGTTCCAGTGGGTTACTGCGATCAACACAAACAACAGCCTTAGTATACACCAAGTAATGCAACTGGTAAGCCATAGGTCAATCAGCAAAAATCCACAGACCGAAATTGGCTAATATAAGTAGTATCATTTGTTTCTGACGCTTTGCTGTTTAGAGCGTGTGATATATTGTCGTTATCATCAACAACATCAGGCGGCACCTGGAAAAACGCAAAGATGTTTAGACATAAAGACAAAGCATTGCCCGCCGCAGTGACAACGAGTCCAAGGTTGAACTGCCTTCAAGGGTTTTGCACTTGGAGGGGAGTAGTACATTTGTTTTAAACGAGGACAGTGTTTTGATGTTGAACGTAGCTTTAACACTGCACAGTGCACTTGATGCGGTGCGTGTACACGAAGATTCGAAGAACTGAAGAAAGTAACGATCATTGGCGACACTGTTTCTCGTGTGTTCTCGGCTTGGTGTAGCGTAGGTTATTGATCGGTCATTACAGCATGTCGATTTGTGATTCGAATCGATTCTACGCGAATCAATTTTGTTTAAAAAATCGTCCACTCGATTCAGCAGATGTCCTGCAGTTTTTCTTGTTGTAATTTCACCTAAAAAACAAGTAGGTCCACGGCCAGGCTGCCGTAGCGACATGCGGCCATCCCGCAGACAAATATCGCAAAAATGACGTATTTCTGGCATTTCTGCTGGTGAAATGTATGTATATATAATGGGCGGATGATCATTTTGGTCCTGGTTTGACGTAAATCGATCCATCTTTGACGAAGGTATGAGCGAAAAAACGACTTTTACATTTTCGTATCCATAGCTTTTGCCTTTAGACCTCAAATTCGCTCCTGAAGTTACTCTTGTCCAGCGCTATGTTTCGACTAAATTAGAAGTTTCTACGACTTACCTATATTTCGAGGAAATCGGAGGCAAGGAACGGACGTACAGACAGACAGACAGACGGACGGGGTGCAACGCTTAATCCAGCCTCTGGTGAGGGCCGCGTCGCATAATAAGCTGACATCATCGTTGTTTAGGCTAGGCTCTATACATGTACGTAAAAGTTAGGCCTATAGGCCTAATTCAAGCACGAGAATACAATGCACATTATATTGAGCACTAAAACCAATTAATCGAAACTTTGAATATCGGTGTACATTGTACAAGCGTACATTTGATCCAACAGTCAAATGGAACTGAAGCAAATCAACACGCTTCATCGTTCAGAGGTCGAAATGCAGAGAACAGGGCCTATCGACCGTAGTTAGACCGTAGAAGAAGGATTTTCCAGACTCTCGGCATGCCCACAAGTTGTTTTCATTTTTCAATCTTCGATTAGTATAGGACCACCAATAGGAAATGGCGTATGGAGTATCAAATGGTCACGTGACCGATGACGTCATGTGACCCTGAAAGGTCAAACTCGTGACCCCAATACGCTTAGAGCTCAATATCTCGAGAACTGCTGGAGATGCTATTTAGCAACAATCGCTAATTACTAGATAGTCTGCTATGCGACAGACTGGCAGTACGGTAGGCTATCCTAGCGATAGCTTGGCTTCATATATGGAGCTATAACTAACCACGGTTTAAAAACAGACAAATATTGAATAATTTTGCGTTTCCACCAGTTGGTGAAATGTATTCGAAGATAATTATGTGTATGGATGGGCCGAAGATTATTTTTGGTCTTGGCTTGACGTAAATCGAAGATTTGCGCATAAACTACTTTCAGATTTACGTTCCTAGCGACCTTGACCAGGCTTTGATCTTTATATGCCTAGACTTCAAATGTGCTCCCCAGTTACTCCTGTCCAGCGCTGTGTTTCCACTAAATTAGAAGTTAACAGGCTTTCCCATTTCGAGTAAACTGGATGCACGGGACAGACGGACGGACGGACGGACAGACAGGGTGCAACCCTCAATGCGGCCTCCTAAGGAAGGAGGCCCGCAAAATAACGTGCCGCCCAGAAGTAGAACAGAGAGCAACTCGGTAGGGCCTTGATTTACCTTTCGTCCGTAATACCAGTAGTAAATTCCTCGTCTGAAACGCTCTCTTCGTCTGAATCAGCGTAGCAGTAAACGTATTTCGATCCGAATTCCATTTCTTCACTTTACTTGCAGAGCTAGGCCTATATGTCTATGTTTTCACGAGCAAAGCAAAATTCTATCCACAAGTAATACGACTGTAGCGAATTCAGTAAGCAGGTATGTGCAGCATAAGCGCCTTTTATTGACACTGTATAGACCTCTTGCTGATTCATCATATGGCGCAATCGTCAGCAACAACAGGTATGGCCAATGAAAAGGTGGCCTGTGCTACGAGGGAGTGAGTGAGCGATGCTGGTCATTATAGGCCTTGCGCAATTGCATGACGCACACAAGCGCTGCACAGCACGCCTACGCCGTGGAAATTCCACGACATGTAGGCCTAATATCTGTGGGGCACGTTGGTTTCAGTGTGGGTTTGTGGTTGAGCACCAAATATCAAATAAAGTACTGCGAATATACGGAGTGTTCAGTTACGATTATAATATTTTTTCCACGGCCAACTTGCCAGGATGACTGAAAGCTAATGAACTCGCATTCTCGTTCAACGTGTCAAACTAATGTAATGTAAGGGCGAAGCAATTAATAGCTGCAGGCCTGGGACGACCGTTTCACTTTCCATTCCTAACTTCTAAAGCTGTGCACTGAGTACTGACAGTGACATTCAGACTGACTGACATAGGCGTTAATTGCATAACAAGTTGTGCTAGAAATCCGCTTTTCTTTAGTAAGCAATGAAGTAAGTAGGCTAAGGAAGGAAGGGAGAAATGGAAGGAAGAAATGGATTGATAACATCCGTGAAGATTGTGCCGATATAGACATAAGTAAGTAAGTAAGTAAGTTGCATTTATTAAATCGCGTGTCAATCGCACACAGATGAACAGTAAAAAGCAATACAAAAAGAAACAAAATACAGGAATAATAAAAATGGTAAATGGTAAATGGCTTCCGATATTATAGAGCGCTGGAAAGCGTCAGCATAGCGTCAGCTTTGTCTACCGCTCTTACCATTTACCCATGCCAGATCCGAGTCCATCAACGCTGA
>Ga0056114_1000787_pt1 | contig 12481 bp, 4 predicted proteins | sample WorMetHERISLAND1_FD_77005 | JGI IMG/M metagenome (GOLD analysis project Ga0056114, IMG submission 77005) | Marine gutless worms symbiont microbial communities from Max Planck institute for Marine Microbiology, Germany - Olavius loisae HERON... ...
AAAGGGGCACTGGCGTTGGTTGTTTTAGTTTCTTTTTCTGGCTACGTGTGCTAGATAAAGCTGAATACTCAGCTTTCCAGTCCACGTTAAACTCTCCTATCGTATCGTATCGTATCGTATAGGGCGACCCGTCGTACGTGGTAGAAAGTCGTGACTATGTTTGTCTGTTTGCTGCGTGTGTGGCCATCGCACGTCTGCCAACAGATCACTGGCGACGGACGTGTGCGGACTGCGGACTGTCAATTCGTGAACTGTGATCCGCAGGCGTTGTTTTGATCCGCCTGCACAACCTGGCGGACCGATATGGACGCTAATGCAACAGTCTGCAGCTGCAAGGAGCGAATGTTTATCGTCTCTGTCTATCGGGGCGCTACAGTTGTAATTCATAGACTCATATGCAGTATTCTCTCGCGACTGTCGACGTATTTATTTGCTCTTTTAAATACAGCAGACGAACAGAGTGAATTAACGGTACAAATACACGAAACAAATATGCAATGCCAACAGCTGTAACACAGCAAGGAATTATCAGTTTACATGCAGCGCATTAATTGACAAACGTTACACAAGAGGTTCAACCCTTTGACGCCCCCCCCCCCTGTTCCCCTATGGACCTGAGCGTCAGAGTGCCCGGATGTCAAAAAATAACAAATGACGGCTTAACCCGGTCTGGCACAGGATGCTTTATAGCTGCATCCATATGGTAACAGTGGGTGTCAAAGAGTTAATAAGTATAATTACGAGTCGTGCCGATTAAAGAGGCATGTGGAGCTATTCAGCGTTGTGGTCGTTAATGCGGTTCGTGATACAGAATAACAGCATGATATCGGCTGATACCGAGCTGCACGGTGTACCCGAATGCCGCCAGTATCGACTGTCATCGATATCTTGCGTATCCGATTACTTGTGCGTGCACTAGGCGGCAGTCATGTAAACCTGCTTGTATAATAGCATACCTGAACAGGTGAACCGAGGTAGGAGGGCGTGGCAGGCACTGGAAAGCGTCGTTTGAGATTAGAGATGGATCATTCAACAGTATTCGTTTTTATCGCGAATGCAGAGCACGGTATTGACATAGGAATTCTCTCCGACTGTCCGCCTGTCCATCAATCACATTTCGGCATCGTGTAAAAATGGCTAAATATATCGTAGAAACTCCTCACGTGCCCGATCGCTGTAGTTTTTTTTCACAACTAAAGGTCGTTCTGAAATTTCGACTGCAGAGTCAACGATCAACATGGATGGGCCTTAACCCTTTGGCGCCCACTGTTGCCATTATGGGTACAGCAATAAAGCATCCTGTGCCAGACCGGGTCAAGTCAAGTCATTTGTAATTTTTGACATCCGGGCACTCTGACACTCAGCCCTGAGCGTCAGAGTGCCCGGATGTCAAAAATTGCAAATGACGACTTGACCCGGTCTGGCACAAAATGATTTATTTAATAGCTGTAGCGTCAAAGGCGTCGTATTGAAATGTGAACACATGGTTCTGCAGGTGAACACAGTCATCAAGTCACTTCTATTGACATCGTCGACAACGATGCTGCATGCTGCCCAACTGTGTTCTCCGATAATCACTCGTTATATATAATCGTCATTTGAAAAACCATACTGCCTCTGTTCTGCATGTATAGGTGCCGATACAGTTTATGATGAGTAGTAATGGACTGTGCCTACACCGATATCGAATGTAATCGAGATTAAATCGGTGAATTCCGTGCATCTCTACGAGCTGCGGACACCTGTTGCTGTCACTCTCAGTCGCTGAAACACGATAAGTTCAGTGAGGAGGCCGGGTCATGTGACCGTGGTCAGGTCAGTCGCCGTTCATGTGGAGTTGATGCTAATTGATTCGATGTAGACAGCCGCCAAGAGCGGTGTAACGTAGGGCTACGGGGTCGAACGCCTGCGCTATGACGATCTACATGACATGTACTAAGTGCGATCTCTCGCATAGCTATACACATTTCCATGTTCGTTTACGTGGTTGTCGCGTGCTCTGCTGTGAAATTAACGTATCTTCACTACAGACAGACAGTGTTTGCGGAACTTATTGCCAGTTCGCATCGTATACAGTGCGAATGTTTTCTTTTCAGAAATGCGAGACGAATGCAGGCGACGATGAGTTTGGGGCTTGAGAACCCTACTCTTAAATGAACGGATCATAACTTTCCAATATAGTTGAAGGACCAACCGTCGCTGTCACGGCTTAGTACTACTTAGTAAGTAACATTTCTTTCCGCACTTGTATACGATGATGGATGTAAAGATGTGATAAATGATTGCCAGCTTTATTTTCATTTTGATGCAATTGCAGATATAATTACAAAACAGAAACAAAATTCCTGAATAAATATCAAAACTCCGAGAATTTATTGTGTTCAGTTGTTTGCCCTCTATGATAATAATTATTGATGTAGTTGAGCTTAGTTAATTTTTTCTGTTTGTGTATTTTTATGTGTTTAGAGTACTCCCGTTTGTATGGCGAATAATGCTCCGTGTAAGTAAGTAAGTAAATAAATTTGTAAAACCTAGCAACAGAACACACGACAGCGGAAAATGTACGTCTAAAGCTGATGAATAAAAGCGTCTAAAGTTATGCTGTTGTTTGTAGGAGCGTGAAGCGACGGATCAATGACACCTCTTTCTGTGACGCTGACGATGATCTTCAGTAGGTTGTTGGTCGCAGTCTACTTGCTATTGTTGTTTGACCTCCTGACAGTTGACTCATATCGTTCACAGCTCAATTACACCATACAAGACAACGTCATGGCTGGGTCTACAGTCGGTCAAGTCGGGTATGACTCAGAGCTAATTGACAGTCACGTGAGGTTTTCACTGATGACTGTTCACCATCAGACATACAGTCGTCTGTTCGACATGGACGCGACGTCCGGCCGACTCTACGCCGCCTCTAACATTGACCGTGACATCATCTGTACCGGCAGAGCACAGTGCGTCATCGAGTTGACGGTCCAGGCGCGGGGAGGTGGTCGGCTAGTCACTGTGACCTTTGTCAAGGTCATCGTAGAGGTCAAGGACGACAATGACAATTGGCCGACGTTTGACAGACCGGAAGTACAAGTTGACGTGACAGAGGCAGCGTCAGTTGGTGCTCGGGTCGCCATGTTGCCTCGTGCTCGCGACATTGACAGTCCGTCTAACGGCGTGCGTCAGTACCTCATTGAGTCTGAATCTCATCGAGGTGTGTTTACTGTCGTCACTAGCGCAGCTGACGTCTACCTCGTCCTTCAGGCGCCTCTCGACCGCGAGACACTAGACCGCTACTCATTCCAGCTCGTCGCCGTCGACGGCGGCAGTCCGCCACTGTCTGGAACAACCAGCATTCAAGTCCTCGTCACAGACGTGGACGACAACAGTCCAATGTTTGAGCGATCCGTCTACCACGCCGTCGTGTCGGAAGACGCCAGAACCGGAAGTAGAATCGCGACCGTTCGCGCAGTCGACGCCGACCTAGGCGCCAACGGCCGAGTTGTATACTCTCTGGTTCAGCAAACCGACCAGCTTCCGTTTCATATCAATTCTACTTCCGGTGTGATATCTACTTCCGGTCAGCTGGACTACGAGTCGCGCGACGAGTACACGCTGACGGTCAGGGCCGCTAGTCGGTCGGGAATAGAAACCGGAAGTACGGCTCTGGCTGCGCATGCGCAAGTACTTGTTCGCGTTACCGATGTCAACGATAACGCACCAATGGTCGTCATAGCAACGAATCACCATGACGACTGCAACAACTGCAGTCACGTGACCGAATCGTTGCCACCGGAAACGTATGTTGCGCATGTCACAGTAGTGGATACTGATCCGGTCGACGGGCGCACTGAGTGTCATCTGAACAGCGATAACTTTCGGCTGGAAAAATCGTTCGAGTCTCTTTATCAGGTTAGAATAAGCATATTTATACTTCACATAAAACTATTTTACATTGCTATACAAGTGTGTTTGTTGTTTGACTGTGTGGCGGGAGGCACGGACGGACTAGCTGGGCTTGGTGTAATGAGGCTGTATTCGTCTCACGGTCACGTCAGTCAGCTGCTGCTGATATACCATCTCGCTGGCGATGACGGCCGTTCATTTGTCGATGTCTTCAGTGTTTGTTGTTTAATGTTTTAAAATTAGGATGTTATCTACAGCGACGTCATTGTGTATGTGTGCGTTTGTGTCACGTTCACGAGTGCACCACTACAGTGTATAGTTATGCATCTTTAGAAAACTGTCAGTGTTCACTCACAGCGACATGAAAACACGACAATGAGCGGGAGAGAATAATGTCTGGAGTCAAGATGAGACTTCTGAAGTGACACGTTCAAGGTCAAGGCCAAGTACTCGCGGTATCAAGGCAAAGGACACAAAGCTTAGGCCAAAGCCGCCTGTGATCAGTAACGTTATATGTGTATTTAATAGCCAAAGAAAGACGTATCTGCAGTCGTTTAGATAAACAGTTCGGTCGTTTGTTTAAACAGGAATCGATAAAATGTCGGTTTGTTGTCACAGAAGCCGTCACAGCCGTGTTGACGTCAGTATCATCAACTTAATGGACCGTCATTTGCACGTCGAGTCGGCGTGTTTTATTTGTGACAAACGGACGGACAGACGGACAGAATAATTGTTGTTGCAGTATCGCGCGCTTATTCGTAAATGAACGAATGCGGTCGAGTGATAAAAATAGAACAAACGCCAAACAAGCTGTGCAGAAGACGGTGTCTAACGGCACACACAGACACGTGTTAGTAGTCATCAATAAGATGATTGATTGACAGGTGCTGACAGCGGTCGTGCTAGACCGAGAGGTGCGTAGTTCCTACGAGCTGGTCATCACATGCTCTGACGCCGTCGATACTAACATGACGTCACACAGCTCCACCGCCTCACTGTACGTCTACGTCGACGACATCAACGACCACGCACCTGTCTTCCGGTCACGTGACTACCTCGCTCAGGTAGCCGAGAACCAGCCTGCCGGGACCACGGTCGCCGTGGTCGAGGCGATCGACTCGGACAAGGGTCGTAACGCAGAGGTCAGGTACCACCTGCTGTCGACTTCCGGCGCCGACTTCCGGTTAGACATGACGTCAGGGTCGTTGACGACAAACCGGAAGTTCGACCGCGAGAAACAGGAAACAGTTAACGCGACTGTCGTGGCAGTGGACTTGGGCAATCCGTCGATGTCATCCACGGCACACGTCAGCGTCTCCATTCTGGACGTAGATGACGAGGTTATTGAACTGTATGCCATCTAGCGCTGACTCAATGTCATATAGATGTAATGTAATACTAGCGCCTCTCGCCTCTTATTAGTGCAGTTCACCGAATATCGCTGAAATAACAGTCAATATGACACACGCGGTAGTAGGAATAGATATGTAAGAACTGTTTTCAAGGACTGAATGGCGACATTCTAATTCAAACTTAATCATCCATGATAATTTCATGAGCAATTTTGCCTTCAGACAGTGTTCAAAAACTTGTAATATATAATAATAATATAATAATAATTTATCCAGCTGCAGTATATGAACGGACTTGTGCAGCGGTTAGGGCGTTGAACTTTCGATCAAACGGTCGCGGGTTCGACTCCCGTCTGGGGCGTAATCAAGTCACCTAGGTCAACTCAGCCTTCAATCCCTCCGAGGTAGGTAAATCGAATATCAGCCTTCACTGGCTGAGGTAAAGGCGGGGAATGTTTGCTTTGTCGGGTGGCAAGTAACATTGTGTGATCCCATATTTCAAGTGTCACGCCGTAGTTTCCCATTAAGAACTTATCACAGCTTTAATCTGTTTAGCTCTAACGCGGTCAAGTGTTTGTTGTCTGTAGGTGGCTGAGTTTCTACACAGCGACTATGAGTTTAGAGTGGAGGAAGAACGGTCTACGGGTGAACTAGTTGGACAGGTGACAGCTATTGACAGAGATCTCCCGCCTTACAACAGCGTCATCTATAGCCTGCTGTTTCACGACCAACCCGACGTCTTCAGTATCGACGCCAGCGACGGCACCATAGTCACGTGTCGGTCACTGGACCGAGAGATTACAAACTACTTCCGGTTTGTCGCACGAGCCTGCAGTGCTGCTAACACGTGCTCGACGACCCACGTGACCGTCCACGTGACCGACATCAACGACCACGCCCCCGTATTTCTATTTCCGGTCGCAGCCGACAACAACGTGTCGGTGACGAACCGCTTCCGGCGCGGTGACGTCATCACGAGGCTGGTCGCCGTGGACGCCGACGTCGGCGACAACGGACGAGTTGAGTACCAGCTCGTCGACGTCGACCACGTGGTTGATTTCTACTTCCGGTTAGATTACGTCACCGGTGACATATTGGCACGGCAGGACAGTTCGGCGGTTACCGGAAGTTATACACTGGTCGTTGCGGCGGTAGACGCTGGTACTCCATCTCGCCGCGTTCAAACAGCATTAACGATTGTCGTCAATATTTCTACTTCCGGTAAGCCACTGCAGAGCCAGCCAAACGCCAGTAGCGACGACAACCTCGCTGTCGTCGTGGTTATCGTTGGTACGTCACTTCCGGTCGCCATCTTGCTTCTCGCCGCCATCTTGGTTCTGCTGCGCAACAGAGCGCGTGTTGAGCGGACCGCTGCTGTGACGTCACACGGTGTTTACGGCTCTAAATTGTCATCAGAGGGCGCTGCGACCAATCAGGAATACGCGACGCTGAGCCGCGCCAGAACGTCAACCAGGCTGGCAGCGGCAGTGACGGTCCAGCCACGCTATGACAACCATAGTCAGGTATAGTTTTATTGCGAACCAGTGTTGACATACGTCGGACAAAAGACGAACTCAAAAAAGGATTATTTTTATTGAATACGGTACACCAAAATCTGTGCTGCAAACCGTATAGATTTGTACATTTTCAAACTTTAAGTAACAGTATTTATTTCATGACCTGGTTTCGTTGCCTATGCCTATCTATTAGAGATTAGAAGTGTCTCATAACGTCTTATAATCCACCCACTCCCGTGCACCACCGAGCACATTGATCGTAACGGTCGTCGCCCACGCCCTTGTAATGACTGTCGTGTGCGCGTTAGAAATTGTCCGTGTATTATTATTATTATTTAAAACACCGCCTCGATGAATTGAGACGGTAGGATCCCGCCCCAGCGATTGATGATCCATGTACATCCGTAACGGGTAGGTGCAAATCCGTCCGCCATCTTGAATTTTCGAAGTGTAAAATTTGTGGCATTTGACCGTGATTTTAGTCGCATTTTGCGTTATCACGAACAATTTCACGACAATCGTACAATCCGCTGCTGGATTATTGACGTTTTTCAATATGGCGTCTGACCGCCATTTTGTTTCTAAAAGTTTTGAGTTTTGGTCGCGAGATTTTCATTCTAGTCCTATTCGACTACAGCATAAATGAAATATCAAAATATCATCAAAATCGGCTAATAACTTACTGAAATATGGCGAAGTAACGATTTCCAAGATGGCGGTTATCTGCCGTCTGAGATTTTCAAGCGTTGTTTCTCATTCTACCGTTATTACTGTCTGAATGATTGTGCATCATGATCTTTGTACAAGATTTCGTGACTATAAGAGACGATCCACTACCGAGCTGTGGCTCTGCTGACCGTCCGCTGGGAGATGCACGGTGCACCCTTTCTTCCGGTTAAATGACATGAAGCTCCTGTAGACGCCAGTCACTACCGACATGAAGGAGTTTATGCCCCTCTCCACTCCTTGCCTCCGTCAACGTCGAGTCGTCGACTATTTCATTAACATTTAGCAGTGGGTAAACACGAGTGTATATCAGTACATTTGATGACCCGGCAGGTTGTCAGTAGATAGCCTACGTACAGTTATTCACGGGAGTGGAGAACTAGATGCTGATCGGTAATAGAACAAAGTACTACAGCTTGGACTGTGGCTTGGTTTGATTGCAGGTAAACTCCTGCAGACGTCAGTCACTGGTGAGAAGTCAGCCTCCAGTGGCTCCCCCTGGCGAATCAGAAGACACAACGGACAGTGGCCGAGGCTCTAGTGTGGATGTTTCAGGCAGGCGTGTAGGTCTCAGTTCGACGAGGAAAGGACCTGCTGTTCAGACGACCACTCTGCCTCCTTGTCAGCATCTACCACAAAACGGTAAGCTGCAACCCACACAGGCGAACTAGTTGCGAACTAGTTGGAAACTAGTTGGAAACTAGTTCGCAACTAGTTCGCAACCCGGGTTTCCAACTAGTTCGACTGTGTGGGTTGCGGCCTTTATGCAGCCCTCTCTATAGGAGACCGCATTAAGTGTTGCACCTAGTCCGTCTGTCCGTCCATCTGTCACGTGCCTCCGATTTTATCGGAAGCAGGAAAGCAGTAAAAATTTCTGATTTAGTGGAAACATAGCGCTGAGCAAGATTAACTAAGGGAGCAAATTTGAGATCTAAAGGTCAAAGGTCAAAGTCAGTTGGAAAAAATGTAAAAATCGTTTTCGCGCATAATTTCGTTAAAAGTGGATCGATTTACGTCAAACCAAGAACAATATCATAAAAGGCCCATTCTGCACATATCATCAAATACATTTCGACAGCGAAAACGCATAAATTTTCAAATTTGTCTGTTGGTTGAAAATCGCTTTTTTACTTATATCTCACTGAACTTCGGCTGCGAATCGCACGTGGTCGCCGTTTGTGCCACTTTACATAGGCGGATGATTAACAGTGATACAGCGATTATTTTCCCTATTTGTACAAATACCCTTCAAATATTTCCAAAATTACATACATTGCATGCCGCTGTCTTTTCATAGCGAGAAGCACCAGCAGCGAGTGCGCATTCTTGCTGCGCCGCCTAGCGGCCAAAGTAGGGCCTACACTTACACAGGAGAGATGAAGTGTTGCACCCCCGTCCGTCTGTCTGTCTGTCCGTCTGTCTATCTGTCTGTCTGTCTGTCTGTCCGTCTGTCCCGTGTCTACAATTTACTCCAAATCAGAATGACGTAAAAACTTCAAATTAGGCGGAATGCAAGACACGAGTAACTGGGACTCTCACAGTTTTCATGAGTGGATGACTTATGAGGTGCAAAAATTCGGAAAGAAGCTGCTGTAACTGATTAAATGTAAATATTTGCAACTGCGTGAGTATATGATCTGTAATTATCCGGGAGGATCGTATGTCACAGCGGCCACCGGGCCATGCACCTACTTGTTTTACGTAATGTAGTATTTATCGTCTGACTAGAAGTTACCTATGATGTTCATGTTTAACAACCTGATAGGCCTACAATGCTGTCACTGCATCGATAACAAACAAACACAACGATGGGTTTTGTTCCAATGTGCTGCTGCAAGTAGTCTAGCAGTAGATAGAAGAAATCAATCATCAGAAAGCTAAGGGGCGTCTTGCCCTTATGTCACTGGAGCAGTACGTCCCCTAGTCAGGGTATTGTAGAGTGGGGGTTGTTTATGATATGCTAAAGTTGATATTGTTGATATAAAGATTAAAGCAGTGTGTATAACGCAATGTATAGTGCCGCTGCGACTGCGACCGTCAACTACGTCCAGTCCTCTGCGACACGCACTGTGTTCCAGTGCGTGTCCAACACACCTGTCTGGAACTCGCTCGATGCCGACAGAACGCAAACATTACGACCAACTGACTACATCAGTCAATCACTAGTCGCCGATCATTCACTGTCTTGTGACTGAGCGGCCTGAAAGGACGTTTGTACGTCACAATCTCTGTACAAATGATGGTGGCAGGTGTTTAGGTGGTACTGGTAGCTACGTTTAGCCTTGTTCACACACATCAGAGTGCTACTGTGTGAGTCGTTAAGGGTCGGCATCGATGGACGACTACTATAGTGGTCCGTGGTAGTACAGTGCCAGTGAAGTCTGCCACTGGCACTTTTCGTTGTATTTTTAACCCTTTGACGCCCACTGTTGCCATATGGGTACAGCTATAAAGCATCCTGTGCCAGATCGGGTTAATTTGTAATTTTTGACATCCGGGCACTCTTACGCTCATCCCTGAGAGTCTTCACACTGACGCTCAGACACTGACGCTCAGCCCTGAGCGTCAGAGTGCCCGGATGTTACAAAAATACAAATGACGGCTTAATCATGTCTGGCACAGGATTCTTTATAGCTGTAAAACGCCCACTGTTGCCAGACGCAACTGTGAGCATGGCAGAGCTGTGTCATTCCTTGGAGCCGGAAATAAATACGATGAAACTAGCTCAGCCGCATCCTGTCCATAGTAATGGCGTCGCCAGCCCATTGACCGCCCGCTGGATCGCGCAGCTCGCACCCTGCTCAACATTTCCTCTAGGGCCTACAAACATTATTTTATAGTCAAGTCTTAATGAATTGTGCATGTTATGCAGATATATTTATTTTTATATTTAAGATATCTAGACATTTTAGTTAGATTAAAGTGTTATAGCTGGCGTTGCTTTTTGATAATGGTATGAACCTGTTTGGGAAATAAAGCAGACAGACTCATGTGCGCATGGACCAATTACGTGTGATAAGACACCAACAAGAAAACGGGCCCAGCAAACCCAGCAAAGCACTCACACACTTCAATAATAAACTTTTTACCATTAGACTGTTGTTTAAAGACACTTACTAGCAAACAGCTTCTATCCACTTGCTATTCGTCTGTTACCACTGTTTTTTACATACTTGAATACCGCAGTTAGTGTTACACGTGTGATTTAATTTACAACTTTTTTCTCCGTTTATATGTTTACAGTTTTTACTATTGTATAGTTGCGGTTGTCAACATATTTCAGACGAATATGAATGAATGAATGAAGTATATTTTCAATACTATCATTCAACGCCTACCATTAATGAATGATTAACTAAAACGAATAAATCGCAAATGTCTAATGTGCTTCTTCGGTCGAGAATGATGGGGAAAAACGGGAGAGGAGTAAGAGAGAATGGGTCGAGATCGAGCAGAATAAACATTCCAATTACTTCTCTTATATCATTCATTCATTCATTCATATTCGTCTGAGGTAAGTTGACAACCGCAACTATGCAATAGTAAAAACTCTAAACATATAAACGGAGAAAAAGTTGTAACAGTCACACGTGTAACACTATAGCTGCGTTACTCAAGTATGTCAAAAAACAGTGGTAACAGACGAATAACAGCTTTATTTATATCTATTATCTAAAACTGTTACTTGAAATTTTATTACTGGTTTTATAACATCGTATTTTCAAACACAGCACACGGCTCCATAACTGAAAGGAAATTCGTCACTCGTTAGATTGCATATTGTGGATATAACGTCAGCTGCAGAGCAACCAAGAACGTGTTCAATATGTACACGCGCGGTGAGTCAAAAAAAACTGGACACTAAATGTTTCATCATAATTTTGGCAAATGTGAACCGATTTACAAGATTCTTTCTTTCACTGTAAGATTCCCGAGGAAGCGTTTAAGATACAGCATATAGACTTCCATTTCATCTAAAACGCGTTGCTAAGTTGTTGATAGCATGGAATCTAATCTTTTCAACTGTGTTCAGTGTACTCCGCAGCATGTTTTGTATAACTACTACCTCCTGTAAATAATACTGGTTATAATCTGAGGCAACGTTTATATCACCGTACCTTGCCTTTCAGTAACAGTAATATTATGAGGAAGAATTTTTTATACAGAATGTTGTTTACGGATTTATGTGTTTGCACTGTGCTATCTTGTATGTTTGTAGAATGTTGTTTATGGACTTTTAGACGTTGTGTATTTCATAGCATTTTTTATGTAGAATTATTCAACCCGTTGTCATGGGCTGCGTTTGTCAGTCTTGAATAAAGAAACTACTTACTTACTTAATTATCTAGATACAGTCCAACAAGATCACCTGTAACGAGCACTCTGACCAATCAGCAGACAGACATATTACGTAATAACCAATCAAGGAAAACACAGGCAAAGACGTGACCAATGAAATGGCTATACGGCGTCAAAGACAACGTCTATCATCCAATCACATTGATCTCAGCCTGTTTTGCGTCTGTCCATCTCTTGCTATTGCGTCTAGACTGTCGATGTCGTGTCGATGGCTGTAATGTGTCGCAATGCACTCAACCACTGTGTAGCTGCTGCATGCAGCGAGCAAGTCCGGACGGCGACTTCTGTGGTCTTCTTATTCATGTACGTGCTAGATATGTTTGTCTGTGAGTTATCTGTTACGAAGTTACGGTAAACATATTGATTGATTGAGCATGGTTTTACGTCTGCGCCAACACAATATAGGTTATACGGCCGACGGTTTTTACAGGTCTGATGACCTAACCAACAGTGTCAAAGTACTGAAGGAGGGTGGTTAGTCATCCAGACAGGCCTCAATCTAACCAGGCTCACCTCACCGTGTTACAATACTACAACATGCATGCAGTTATTACACAAGTAAATAATCTAACACACACAAAGTAACCTAAGCACAGTGAGTGAACTCAGTGAGATGAAGCCAAATCTGGT
>Ga0056114_1000788_pt1 | contig 12477 bp, 7 predicted proteins | sample WorMetHERISLAND1_FD_77005 | JGI IMG/M metagenome (GOLD analysis project Ga0056114, IMG submission 77005) | Marine gutless worms symbiont microbial communities from Max Planck institute for Marine Microbiology, Germany - Olavius loisae HERON... ...
GTGTACGGCTGAGTTACATGTACTGAATGATGAGTATACTCGTCAGTGGCACTTACCGATGCACATTAATTGACGAGATAACTTGTCAGTGGCAGCGAATATGTTAAAAAACGACGGTGTATAACTGGGACTTTGCTTGCAGTGTAGAACGGTCGATATTTGGCACTGGTGCATGATGTGGTAAATTGCAGAGTTCAGTTAGCAGAGAAACTACCAGGGAGAGATCGTCATCGGGTGTTACCCTGCCTCTGAATCCACAGTCTGCTCAGCAGCCTGTGATGGCAGACAAGACAACACAGCATCCCATATCAATGATGCTGACTGGCAACAGGTAACAGTCTATCTGTTCTATCTATTCCATGTTAACATTTTAACACCCACTGTTGCCATATGGGTACAGCTATAATTTATAAAACATCCTATGCCAGACCGGGTTAAGCCATCATTTGTAATTTTTGACATCCAGGCACTCTGACGCTTAGCCCTGTGTGTCAAAGTGCCCGGATGTAAAAATTACAAATGACAGCTTAACCCAGTTGGGCACGGGATGCTCTACAGCTGTACCCATTGCTGTTACTGCTGTGAAGCCTGTCATCGTCTGTGACAACTTGACAGATCTGTGAGTAGCCTGTCGTTGGTCAATATGCCTTACCTGTTCACCTGGATCTGTTGACGACTGTGCATACCTGTAGGCAATGTGGCTATCGGACTGTACGTGAGCCAATCATGAGCAGCAGTCACCCGTCTCGCCGGCTTCTCGCCACCAACGGCTTTGCCTGGCACATCTACATGTCCTACCATGATGCCTGCCTCAGAGGTAACAACTGCCGTGATCAGAAGCTCTGTCACTATGTGATATATGTTAGTTAATGTTACAATGCATTCTGGTTTCCATTTTCTGTCATGTATAGATTGGTATGGCTACAGTGAACAAAAATACAATATTTCAATAAAATATGTTTTAAATACATTAATTGTATGTTCGTGCAGATCATAAAATAGCATTTTGATACATGTCTGTTAAAATATGCAATATGTATTTGCAGTGCCGCTACATGTAGCGTGTTCAGCAGAATCAGTGTTTATGTGTGTGAATTCACTTTTTATTTGCAGTTAACAAATTTCATTTTATTATATGTACTCTGAGAAAAGTATGCAAATTAATAAATGAAAACAACAACAAATGTACAAGAACGTGTCTTTGGTCTGGATGGGACAGTGTTTTTACCATAGATGAATAATTAGTTTTTTTATATAAAAAAACTGTGTAACTGACTGTATTTAATAGTAAGTAATTTCTTAATGGCACATTGGCACATAAAAGGCCAATTTAGTTTAAGTGCCATTAAATGATGATACAGGGAATAAAAATGGAAAATTAACAACATCAATACAAGGAGGAATATAAAATGAAGGCTATTTAGCTGATATACAACTAAGATAACAAGCACTCTGTGAGGTTATAAAAATGGATTTGATAAAATTAATTATGACACGATAGTCGGCACTTTCAAAAAGATTTGAAAGAGAAGCTTCTAGGCCTTGAAGAATCTGTGATGGATATCCAGGTTGGGACATTCCAGAGCTCTGTGCTCAATGCAAATGATATCACCAGTTGAATGTAGGCAGATAGTTTGATAAATAGTCGTGTTTGATATGATAGTGTTTGAGTTGATATGATAGAGTTAGCTAGTCACTAATCACTTGTGTTGTAGAGAGGCAAGAGAAAGGAGTCGGATCGTCAGTGGAAATGGCATCTCTCTACCGGTTCTGGCGGACTTACCTTCGCTTCAACTTCCACGCTGAAATGTATCGAGAATTTCGAAGTCTTGCTCACGAAGACGCCGTCCAAGGCTACAGGCAGGCTCTGCTTTTATCATTATTTTTATTCATTTATTTAAGAAACAGCAAATTAGCAAATAGTACAATTAAGTTACGACTGAGGGTTGGAAAGTCTACTGCCAATACTCATATTCAACCTATTATTATTAACACTGAATGATATTAGGGTGCTATGTATAATTATATATAGCTCATCTCGTTAGTAAACCTGCAATGTGCTATGGACTGGAGGACGTTCATTCGTTTGTGTTGCTGCCACGTGAGAAATTGATTCTGCCTGTTGATCACTCAAAGTAAAAGACAATGCTCTGTCACTACCTTGCTGTCAGAGTCCAGCTTAAACCATTTCTCTTCTCTCAACTCAACTTAGCACGCTGCTATATGAATCTACAGTTCACTTACTTCAGAATTGCCATGGACATGAGCAGTCCACTGGTCATTGTCAACAGTCACTAAGTACATTCAGTACACAATGCATGCATTAAGATTTAATAGTACAATGGCATCGTGCGGGTTTGTCAGCATCAGCCGGGCCTCTTTGTTTTACTGACAGTAACCACACTGTACAACTTCAACTGCTGTTAGGAAACCGTGAAAGCTGAACTTGCCAGTTTAATGTGTTATGAATTAACAAAGACTATGAATAGTGTCTGATACATTCGTCTGAATTAAAGGGGCACTGGCGTTAGTTTGTTTTTTAGTTTCTTCTTTTTATTCATTTTTTCTGGCTACATGTGCTAGATAAAGCTTAATACTCAGCTTTCGAGTCTTCGTTAAACTCTTCTATCGTATCGTATCGTATCTTTTATTACATTGTAGTAAATTTGCACGTCGTCATTGCCATACAAAGAATGCATCTCCAATGGATGTGGAATACTGTGAGGTCAATGTTATGCTTTGATGTAGGTATGGGCTAGAATGCCTGTTTCACTTCTTTAGCTATGGTCTGGAAAAGAGCTTCAACTGGACTGTGTACAAAGACTTCCAGATGGACACCATTGAAGATTACGAAAGTGGTTAGTCAGAAACAAATAATTCAGCAGACAATTTGCACTGCTTTGTGCATACATAATTAAAGTTATGGCATGGCTTACTGGCTTAGCGTTAATGTGTTGGTTTTGATCAGCACAGTTAATCTACCTCGGGCACGGTTAGTACGGGGATGGGTGACCATTTGTGGGTAGATACTACACCTCAGCCACCTAGTCAACTTTCCTGTCTCGAGGGGGAAGTAGAATAAATATCAGCCTTGTGGCTAAGTAAATTGCAGTGGTGTGCAGTGATGTTAGTCAGCCTAAGGGCAGACTGACAGTCCAAGTCATTTGGCTTGGTCTGAAGGTTTGTTGTGGCCTGATGCTGAGTTGGCATTCATCGTATGAAACGAGTGAACTCTCACAAATGCAATGGCTCTGCCATGATGACAGCAATGTAAACATTGACATTTGTATTGAATTGATTATTAGTGTTAATTTCTAGCAATGTTAGAGCTTTTTGTGCACATAGCAATCAGCTGAGATAATATAGATTAATGTCAACCCAGTAATCATATGCTGTTTGCTTTCTATTTTTGTCTCTCGTCATCTGCAGGTTATCTGTATGGTCTGGAGAAGTTCTGGGCGTTCCTGAAGTACTCAAAGCGCGAGGTACCCATCAACTGGAAGATCAAGAACTGGTTGTCCAAGTTCATAAGACTGGAAGACTTCCGAGGAACTACCAACAGAGTAGGTTGGCTTTGTAGTACCGTCGTTTTCCTGCTGTTCAGATGACATAAAACTTTACTTACAGTGTATTTGCTTTTGCTATTTATGTGTTTGTAATATTTCACAGCCAACTTATAGAATATGGTGAGTGATCCATGCTTAACGCAGTGGTTATTCTAGACTAGTGTGTCTGTTCTTAATGGGTCTCACGTGCATTGTTGCTGTGGTGTGACCCTCATTCAGCTGGCAAGTATTGGACTAACACCATCGGACTAAAGTTCTGCACAGCGTGTCTTTAACGTATTTAAGTCATTATTGTACCTTTGCACCGTCTTCTTTGTCGTGACCGACGTCAGACCTGATAACCAACAGCTGGACTCACTGTTCATCATTGTCACACGCTTGAAGGACTCAGTAGTTCAAAGACTTCGTTTATCTTGTTGCTGTGGTGTCGTGAAAGTCTGAATCTTTATTGGCCTGTGTACATTGAGCCGTTACTTGAATGGCCTCAGCACTGGTGGTCAAGAGTAGAGACGCTAAGGAAAGGTACTAGGGTAAGGGCAGTTGCTCTTAGGTTTGAAGCATATAGTTCTCATGTTTGCACTGTGCGGGCCTCGGTAGGTGTACAGTAGGTCCCAGTCCATTTCCTTGCCAGATGGCACAAGGCCACTAAACCTTTAGTTTCATTTGCTATAACATAGTTTTTACCGTGCAATGCTACACAGCGCAGTAGTGCCATGGCAAATCGTCCGCCTGTAAAGTTCAGATACCGTGGTCACGTAGGTTGGAATACTTGGAAAATAATTTTATGGCTGATTAGCTTAGGGTGTTCACTCTATGCAGACCCCAACATCATGGATCTACTCCAAGGGATCATCTCAAAATTCCAGGTGCAATACTGTGAAGTATTGCCTGTGTACATTGAGCCGTTACTTGAATGGCCTCAGCACTGGTGGTCAAGAGTAGAGACGCTAAGGAAAGGTACTAGGGTACCTTGTGGCATCGTATTGTCAGTTATTTATAGTTTCACATTCACATCTGCTTTTATGCAGTGAATGTAACTAACAGTCAAAGAGTTTACATGATTTCCTTGCAACAGCACGGCTTTCTTGTTCAACCTGTTGGTGGTAGTTTTCTTGTCTGGTAGTTATTGTTGTTTTGTGTGTTTTTGGTTGCAGTTGTGCTTAGTTTTGTCATTGTCAGCCAAGTGATTGGCTGAGAAGACAGTCTCCGAAGTCCGAAATGACCTGAAATATGTATTGTAAATCCAGATGTTAATTTGTTAAATCGTTCTCAACTGAGCTGTTTATGATGATACTTTGCAGCGAGCAAGGCCTGTGGACTATGGCAACAGACAGCCGTGCGGTCGTGGAGGTTACTTGCCCGTGGAACGCAGTCGAACGTATTCAACGCCGGACGCTGGCCGACAGCGCACTATGGCACATTAACACTGCACTGGCAAACTCAGTCATGTGTGGTCTGAGTCATTTCTGACGGTTTACAACTTACATTTATCTCATTTCACACAGTTTGTAGTTATTTTTTTCTGCAAACATTGAGAGATGGTGAAAGTATTCGTGGTCCATAGAGTATATCGACTCGCCGAATGTCGTTCGTTTTTTAATGTAGTAAGCATACAAAACGTGAATTTATCTATAAGAATATGTTAATATTGCATTCTCTGTTACGTTGCATCACTAAACCTCTCGACAGTGTATGCCGATAGATGCACTGTTCAGCTTGATGTGCATTATATCAGGCGTTGTGTGCACTGAATGATGCCTGTAGGCCTCACGGAAGGCGTTCGCTTTAATTTTTTTGCCATTGCATTGCTGTATTGATGGTTGACACTCTCGAGTCATTATTACAGTAGAACCCAGTTTTTTTGATTGCTGCGTAATGACATTTTCTTGACATTGGAACCGATATATGTACGCTAGTGATGCTTAATTTGTTCGTCGTTTATTTTCAGTCTTTTGTCGTCACTTGTCGAAGTTCAATGTAAATGATGGTTGTGATACAGGGTTTCCAGTGGAAAGTCGGGAGGATATGGGGATAAAGAAAATTTGGGTAATTTGTTACTAGTCACGAAGGATGACTGTTAAAGTGTTAGACATGTTTGTTTTATTTTCTCTATGTCATTCTGTGTAGTGTGCTTTTGAGTATTTTAAATGAATGAGAGCTTTGAAAAAAGGGAAAACAGTTGAAAATAAAATGGAAAACCAATTGCATATAAAAAAGATAGGAACAGTTGGAACGTAAGAATTGTCTGTGAAAGGAGAAAGAGGCTGAACCTGTTGAAAACCTTGCTGCATTGGGAGGTCTATGAATCTGAGACATATTTGGCAAAAGTTGGGAAAATTTTAGTAAATTCTGTTTTTAAAATGCGTTGGGGAACCCTGTAATATTATTACTGGTGCTGTTCTGTATTAGTTGTTTGAGTTGGATATGTATTTCTGTATGATGTGAACTAATATATAACAGTCTCTTTGTAACTCTTGTTTTGAGTTTGTCGCCAGGTTTGATCATGGTCAAGCAATAAAAGTTATCGAAATCAATTTTTTATTCTGCTGAAAAGTTTTCTTACTTCGTTTTCCAATCCCTACCAAACGTGGTGTGCAAGATTTCATCATCGTCATTTTAATTCCAGAAACACACAATTACAAAAAACGAAGCAACAGTATGAACGAGTAAAGTAATGTGCACTGAGGTCAGAAAAGCTATTAGTAACAACAACGAGGTATATATAAACTGGATAGAATGTCCTCGAAGTTTACATTACGAAGAGACCTCTTGAATGAGGAAAGCGAGCGAAAGTCTACATTCAGCTGTTTCAAACGCTGATGACGCGTTGACTAAAAAATGACATAGGCCTAGGCCTGCAGGTGTTAGTGCTGTTAAAATTTTTATTGAGTCTGTAAGCATATCCGCGTGTCTGCGAGTCACAAAATTAAAAAAAAATCCTGGTTCAATTCAACTAATCTGCAAACTATTTTATAGCATTATATTAAGCCTAAATCCATTTGCACACGTCGCCATTCAAGACTTTATTGTGTTACTGTATATTATGTTGTTTGCTTTTTCTTGGTTTTCCTTCAGTACTTTTATACAGTTGGTTGGGTCTTTTGACTTATAAAGCTGTCTCCCAGATAACTTATACTGTGTTGGTGGAGACATTAAACCCTGCTCAATCAATTTTGCTACAATAGCATGTAGCATGTCGTCTGTGATAATAACACCCAGATCAGTGCTGTGTGAGTAAACTGGAAAGTAGGTAATATGTAAAGAATCAAGCTGCACTATGCCTTTATCAATACTTTTACAGAACATTTCATTTTAACATAAAAATTACCATTTTTACTTTTTTTTTACCTCCCTTAACGTTATCCGATTCGATCAGTAGTTCAACTGCTGTGGCCCCAAAATTGGGAAATAACCCGTTTGTAAGCCCATCATCCGCTGCCCTCAGTGCCCTGCCGTGCATGCAGCGATCGAGGTGAAATTTGGCGCGCCTTGGTGGCGTGAAATTTTTATCTCAAACATTTCTCTCCTGTGGGGTGAAAATCAAAAACACGTCAAGCTGAGAAAACGAAATGGGACATTCTGCGTTTGAGAAGCCAGTAACAGTAACAGTTGACGACCAACCAAACATCACGGTTCCACACAGCACGGTACTGTATTACTGAAGGTCTATACTGGAACACAGAACCGACAGCGTGGACAAGAATTCACACTTGCTGTACGTGGAACGTGACTGAAAATGTTACAAATGATAAAGCAGCTAGACTGGTGATATCTACACTGGGCAGTTAGACTTGTTCAACTTTCTTCATTAGAAACGCTGTGCTGTGCCTCTGCCGACCTCTGCTGACACTGACTGTGAACTCCTGGTTGACTGGATTGAAGTGGTAGCGGTGCGGACGTGTCGCGCTTATGTCAGACGGTTGTTTGACGTGAGAAGATCAGCTGGCATATCGTCGTGGAAGACGGCACGGTCTAGGCTACTCCGCTGTGTACTGCTCCGGATGTCGTGTTCACGGCGGCGCCGGTCACCGCGGAGTCGACGTTGACGAGATGCAGTAATCGGCGCAGTCCGAGGAAAGCAAAGACGAGTGCTTCTTTGAAGTCGACCGTGTCTCGGTCACAGTCGTGTTCGATGGCAACACCCCGCGGCACGGCCTCGTTGAGTGTCGTGTCAAGTCGTCTCATCAGGAACGAGTTGTGGAACCCGCCACCAGTCACGAGCACTCGCAGCGGCCTGGACTGATTCACCAGCTGGTCTTGTTGCTGTGTTGATACGGCGCGAGCGATTTGTAGTGCGATGTGCTCCACAGCGGTGCGCAGCAAATCCCGCGTCGAGTGCAGCTATAGCGACAATTACACGCAAAATCAGCTCGTATGTAAACTGAGGTAACTGTAGCGGAAACTGCCGACAACGGCGACGAATGATCACCACAGCAAAATGACCTACGCGGTATATCTGTGGAAAATAGTGCGACAGTATTACTTGCCTCATTTCATGAAGAATAGTGTATGAAAGTGAGCTAGGACTAACTTCCTGAATCTCTGTTAGAGTCTTTTACGTCAGTTTCACAGATCTCTCTGCCTTCATTGCCAGCCCTGATGAGTGATGATGCGTTTTCCAGCACTGTCTGTGTGTAGGCCCATATTTTTTTACTTTCAACACTGGAATTAATTTGATTTTCGTCTATTCTGAGCTCACTATACGACATAAGACCCGCGTGAGACCTACAAAATGTGGTCTGGGTGATTTAGATTCGTCTTATATATTTTCCTGTTGTCCACACTCATGACCTGACTATATAAGCTGGTAATCCAGCTTTTGAATTAGACACAATGTCAGCTTTATTTTAACCTTTGTGTTTCAATATATTATTTGGTTTAATGGTTTAATACTTACTGTTATTTGGTACCGTGTTCGGTGGTAAATAGTGACAGTCAGTAGTCGGTACACGTGACGAAACTAGGCCATATACGGTTACTTATTCAACAAAACAAAACCCCCATCAAGTGTGTCTGAAATACCTCGACGTCGACGATGAGCTGAACGTTTTCCTGGAACCACTCACGACTGAGCGACTTGGGTGGTGATCTCGTGTAATAGGACAGCTCATTGAGGCGACGTAGAACGTCATCAATGACACTGCCAGTGGCCGCCACGGCGCCACCATCATCAAACTGCACACCTGTGTCGCCATCGACACCTGCAGGCAGCCGCTCCGCCAGGTAATTGAGAAGCATGTTGCACGGACAGACGTCGAACGCACTCCGACTGGCTCCGGCGCCGACGCTGACGTTGGCGATGCCGCCAAGGTTGAGCAGGATGTCGTAGCCGTGAAACAGATATGACTCGCCGAGCGGCACGAGCGGAGCGCCTTGACCACCCAGGGCGACGTCCTTCGCACGAAAGTTGCTCACTACCGGGCACCTGGTACAAGTGCATTGCATTGGTCAACGCCGAACAAAGACACATAATCGAAAGGCGACGCAGATGAACTCCAATAGGCTATAATATCTAACCGGTTGTAACCATGGCAGACTTTTCCTGAAATTTACTGAAAATTTATTCACAACTTCAGAGTAAACAATCAAAAGACAAAATCCGAACCAATCTCGATTGCTTTGTGTATACAGACAAATTTCCAGTTTTTTAACGCGACTGTGACAGCATGTATGCCCATCCGTCTGTGTGTCTCTCACACGTGTGGATCAGACAAAAACGGTCGAAGTCACGATTATGAAATTTTCACCGCATAGTAGCCCATCCGTCTAGTTTTTGCGGGCATGTTTCATCAAGAAATGCTGACCGGTTCCCGCCGAGCGCGGCGTCAAACAAGGGTGGGGTGCATAAAACAAGCTATTCTCTCGTCAATATCTCGAAAACAGTATAAGATACGTCCAGTCACTATTATGCCTAATAGGAAGTTGCATATGCGCTTTCGATTGGCACCAAGGTCGATAACCTTGGATGACCTTCAGCTGCTATAAGTTTGAATTATCTCAGAATTTCGCGTGAATTCGCAGATTTGGAATGCAGCAACGGCTAAACGAATGCTATAGCTTTCTTGTGTAATCAATCACAGCAACTTCGGTTATACCTGACATAACTGGCGATAGTTTCTCCATCTCCGAGCTGAAAGGTGAGTTGTCGGTGTCGTTGGTGGAAGACTGTATGTCCATGTGACGCGACCACGTCGACTGTGTCTAGTCGTGACTCGTCGATGAACCTGCGAACACTGCGGCCCAGAAGGTGTCCGTAGTCGACGTGTAGCCGTACCAGGTCCTCGCCGCTCAGCGTCGGACCAGAGCGCAGTCTCTCGGCCCACTCGTCCGTGTACGGGTACGTGACGCCGACCACCAGACGATGACTCCAGACGTCTGTCGTCACGTCACCGCTGAACTCGACACAGCAGATGTCCAGGCCGTCGAGTGACGTTCCAGACATCATTCCGACACACCGGTACGTCGACATCACTCACGGCTGTTTTCAAACGTCGACCGCTCAGTCAGTCGTTGATTCTCTACCTCTGTATATCAACTCCTCTGACAGTCTTGCTACTTTTAAATCCTTTTCGGTCCCTTCTGCCTATCGAGCATACGGCAGCGCCTCAGATTCAACCTTTTAGTATTGGCGCCATATAAAACTATAAATATTTGATTGACGTTGACGTTGACGTTGACGTGAACATTGACATTTTTTCTCCTGATCCACCCGTGTAACATAGACAGATGGACGGACGATTATAGCGCGCTAACCATAGGCTATCGCGCGCGATATGCACTTATTCATTTATATGATACTCCAGATATCGCTCAAGTGCCAAGTGAGTGAGCAGTTTTTTAACAGCACATCAGTACACAGAAGGTGTGGACGGGTATATGCTATATGTAGGCCTATACCTGTCCTCTCCTTACCTTACCGTCTTCTCAGTTCTGGCCTGCGGCGACGCCGACTCGCTGCTGTTTTACGACAAATCACTCGTGACACACTGAGTAAAACTTCATCAGAGTCATCTGAAGGAACGCTTGTAGGCTACGTTCTGTTGGAACTGGAGTTTAGATTCTTAAATTGTCAGAATTATAGAAAATGTTTAAATTAATTAATTCGGCGCGTGTGCTCGTAGTCCAGTCGCGCGAGCTGTTGTGTGCTTAATTTTATTCTGCGTAAAACGTATAAATTACTAACGCTTATTCGCGCCTCACAGCTATAACTGTTCACTCAACTCTCTCACAGCATAACTGATGGCGTACACTAGGCTATTATTAGCCTAGCCGTATACGCACACCGTTTATATTCACACGTTCACATGTTTATGTGCACACAGCGGTGCCTTGGCAAACAACTACGACGACAGCTAGGCCTAGGCTATACTATTGCAAAGCTAAGTATTAGCAGCTGCGGCCCAAGACATGCCCGGTTCAACTTGACCACTTAGTGCGGAGCAAAAGATAAAGTCCAAACACTTGCTTGCACAAACGTTTCTGATTCTTATATTGATGTCTACCGGTACGTGGTACTACAAATTAACAACTGGGTATTGTTATAGGGATATTCAATGAATTTCATCTTATCTTTTGCTAATTATAAAGATCAAAATCACGGAAAATGTGATCAAAGATCAGCATCAAAGATCAACAGTAAAAAGCGATCTTGACAAATACTCAAGCTCTTAGATTGTGATCTTAAATCAAACGATTTAAAATTACTCACAACACTGAACTGATCACTCAGAGCATACGCCGGCGCTGACAGACAAGTGGACAACAGTGTTCGACGAAACGTATGAAACAAAGCAAAAACGCAGTCGTTTTTTTTGAATTCTGAAGCACGTAAAAAATAGCAGTATAACATGCACAGACAACTCTATTAGTTTTGTCCGTAAACGTTAAATTACTAGGCTAATATTAAAAAACAACTTTTATAATGTAATTATGTTAGGCCTACAGAGCGCATGGTTAGCCAGTGATTTGACAAGACTTCTAGACCTAAGTAGAAATGGAAAAAGACTGAAGACGTGACGGTCAACTCATGTAAGTAATCATTCTGAAACTTTGATAACGTTTCCTACGTTTACATCACGTGAAAAACACGTGAAAACACGTTTTTCATGAATTTAAAAACTTAAAAAATATGCATGTATGACTGTTCGAATACTGCTGGAAAAGCAGCGATGCATCCAGCAGACATAGTAGATAGGCCTATCACCACCCTCATCAAATAATTCAGGTCTTCATCCTAAAAATCGGACTAGAATAGCACTTATTTTCCGTGACGCTGAGGTCGAGTTATCCTGAGCTAGCAGGTTAGATAGAAACTGGACTAAGGAGAGAGACGGAATGATCGCGATTTGTCACAAGGTCATGACCTTGTGACCCTGTGAGACACTCAGCCACAGACTTGTTGTAGGCCTGCCTATCCGCTTTACAGAAACCGCCAACACATTTGAAGGTTAGCTTTCATCGTGTTACTTTAAACGGTGTCTCAAGTCGCCACAGAGAATTCATTTCGCTTTGCAACAATCCTTGTAAAGGCCAAGATCACGTGCTGCATGCGCGCTGCACATACAGGGTGGCCCCAAAAAAGTAAGCCACAAATTTTTGTCCATATCTTTGTCAAATATTGACCGATTTTCAAAATCTTTTCACTGCTGCATTCTGTGAAAAATTTGTAGTAAAGTGGTTACTAAACATACCACCACACCTTAACTGCGTCACTACACTACCTTGTGGAACATAAAATGTGTAAAATCCATCAGTATTTGGCGAAGATCTGAACAGAGTAAGAGTGTGGCGATAGCAGGTCATTCTCGGTGCAGATATCTGAAGGGACGTTTTTGCTTAGAGCTGTCAATCAATTTTGTTGATTCGATCAATGTATCACGGGCGGTCCGTCAAGCGGCTAAATTTAGAAACA
>Ga0056114_1000789_pt1 | contig 12472 bp, 8 predicted proteins | sample WorMetHERISLAND1_FD_77005 | JGI IMG/M metagenome (GOLD analysis project Ga0056114, IMG submission 77005) | Marine gutless worms symbiont microbial communities from Max Planck institute for Marine Microbiology, Germany - Olavius loisae HERON... ...
GCAGGCTGGACCTTGCGGTTGGCAGCCGACTGGCGCCACTCCAGCACCTCTCATACCTGTGTGATGCCGTTGTATATACCAGCCTGCGGTCTGTCAGGCGTTGATTAAAGAGGTTATTATTATCAGTGTACTGCAAGACACGACGTACAAATTTTAGTATAGGCCCAGGCCTAGGCCTAGAGCCATGTACAATCCAAACGCACTGAATAAGTCTGTACTGCCAGACTGCATAGGCAGGCTAATAGGGGCCTACAATAACATACAGTTCTCAAACCCGCATGCAAAATATGACTAACAAAATTATGACATCCGAGCACTCTGACGCTCAGCCTTGAGCGTCAGAGTGCCCGGATGTCAAAAATTACAAATGACCGGCTTCACCAGGTCTAACACAGGATGATTATTGATTTAGGCCTATGGCAACCGTGGGCGTCAAAGGGTTAAAATAGCATTTTCGGCCAATTGCAAGTCTCGATGAAAACGGTTAATACTGCAGCGTACCATGTGATCATCTGGCTTCAAAGACCATTTCAGACTTATACGTTAGCTAACCCACCTCAAGATCATTTACGGGTGCATCTTAAGTCGAAGTATCTTTTTACAGGAGGTGAATATACGGAACGGAATGAATTCTCAGATAGGCTTCGGCTGTCTGAATTAAACATATTTGATTTGATTTGATTACAATGACTGTGACACAAACAACGGCAGCACGAGATTCTGTTTTTACTGCTGTACAGGCTGCTAAAGACAATAATTATTATCCATGTTTTTACAATTCATTACTGTTAGTTAAGTCTCGACATACAAGACTAGTACCTACCGAACAATCTTGTACACAGTTTGTAGATCGTAGCGGATATGACGAAAATGCTTTAGTGAAATCAAACGTCATACGAGAAACACGTGCGATCAGGAAATACTAAGCGAAGTCAAGTCATGCGGTGCCACTGACTGCGCGACGGAATGTTACTAAAAAGAGAACAACATGATCACTGTGAATACCAGCGGTCATTTTCATCTGTTAATTCCGTCGGAAATCCCGTCTTCATGAGTGTGCTGGAATGAAGATGACTCAACAGCATGAGCTGGCGGCCGGAGGAGTGGAGATACTCACTGTTCTGTCTAGACTAATTATCGGTCGCAGACGGCTCAATGTGTGCTGATAGCGTGGGCCTGCATTACATCTGCGATGTTTAGATGCCGTTCGTACCGGCCAACTACTGACACTCGCAGGCTGGGCGGGCGACATTGAGTCACGACGCACTGCATAGGCCTATACGTTACTCCTACACTTCACGAGACGGTGATTTCTGACGAATTTAGCTGCAACGTTTTCAGAAAACCGGCAACACAGCAACCTGCCGCGTTAGTCCATGAGTCACAACAAAACAAACGTTGTTATCAGCTGTTCATAGTCATGGGGACTGTTAGCGTCTAGCCTCAGCCTATAGCAATAGAGATAGTTTATTATTAACACCCATGGTTATGTCTGTTGATGTATAATTTGCACCTTTCAGCACAGAGTTGAAGCCTACATTAGCATAACAGGAAATTGTTGTACACGACGGGAGACGAAGCGAAATTCTGATGCCATCGTACTCAGTGGTATCACGGAAAAATCATTCATTTTCCATATCACGCTGTAGGCCTATCGAATAAATTATGCAATTTTATACAAAAAATACAATTACAATATAAGTTATCGTTATCATGGTACATCAACACGAAGACCTATGTAATCTATCACACCATGTTTTTTCTGATAACCTTCAGTTACCTGTAAAGTGGATGGGACGAGATATATCCGTCTTCAGTCGATATACTTCAGATAACAGCTGGTATTCTGGCTACCTGAATTTAAGGTCAATTCATGATTGGATTGGATTGAGCAGTGTTTTACGTCCCCTCCAACACAGTATAGGTTATATGGGAGACGGTTATTACAGGTCAAAAGACCCAACCAACAGTATCAAAGTACTGAAGGAGTTAGCTGTAAAGGAAAAACCCCCAAAACAAAGAAAACACAAATTACACATGCATACACACACAAAATAGTAGACAAATACAGCATACAAGTGTAACACAGCAAGTCGCCTAGTCTACAATTATATGGGGTGACTAGGGGACGGCTCCCACAGAGGGCAGAGTTGCCGGGCCTGAACGGCGGTGGGGTTGCCGCTGTGGTACCTCCGCATGGTGAGATGAACTATCTCCATTAGCCTTGCTGCAACAGATATTGTGTAGCCTATAGACCTAGGCCTACTCAGGACGTGTACGCAGGTGTCGACTAAGGTGAAAAGTAGCCACAAAGAGCCAACGTATAACAATGTGCATAAAAAGGCATTATGTTCATCGTGTAACCTTAAATTTCAGCATCTCCTCTATACTTCTGAACAGATGAAACTCGGTATGCATGTAAAAATTAAAACTGTTTTATCAACCAACAGATCAATGGGTGGAAATGTTTTATGCCAAATAACAACCAAACCGAAGTGATCAAACAAATTCCGCGGCAATGTTTCCGCGTTTGTCATGAAAAAAGCTGCATAGGCACAAATCATAAGTGTGACTGACAGACAGACGGACAGAATGGTCTGTACCATGCTTGGACGCAATGTGAAAATGAAAGCCAACACAAGAAAGGCTTCCTATCATCGGTATTTGTTCAGAGATAATAGAGTTATAGGTCGCTTAATGTTATTGCAGGTAGCCTATTGTAAGCGAGATAACAAAATGAACAACAATCAAAACAGTCTACAGCATGTTAAAGATAGACCTATCTACCAGCCAGAGCAAGCATCTGATCTACATAACAAGAGTGATGAAGTTAACGTTTACAGAAGTTAACCTGATACCAGGTAACTCCGTTACCATACTTAACTTCGTGGTCCCAGAGCTAAGACCACTTTGGTCAGCTAATAGCAGGTCAGAGGAAACTCTTTGCGGTTCTCACAAATCTCACAAGAGTACAAGATTTAACCTTAGATAAACTATCAGGTCCAAGTAAAATTCTCCAAATAATGAGTATCTTGCCATGGCAGTGGTTCCACAACATTTCCTCAGAGAGTGCTAGGAAGTTCCTTCTTCAGTTCACATGCATGACATGTGAGATTACTACTAATTCTTATAACAGAGAGATGTATGTTGAGAGCTATATATCACCCTGTGTGAGCTCGGGAGCGTTGTAGAATACCGGGGTAAGCATATCTGATTTCCTGGCCGAGTGCCATAACAGGCAGCTGAATCCGGGTAGTTTCATTTTGCTGAATCTTGCGTTTTGTTTTTTTTTCTCAGTAGTATTTAGTTTGTGTATTTTTGTGTACTGTTTTGCATGGCACTATCAGTCAAGTGATTGATACTAAGATAACAATCAACTAATGCAATTTGCTTTGAGCCCAAATCTGCAAATCTGAGGCTATTAGTTGGCCATACAGCTCTCAAGTTGGAGCAGAGTTTAATGACACATGATACTGGCTGTTAAGACTGCCTCTAAAATGACCTGAATTGTGTCCAGTGGGGCGTTAAACTGTACTCCATTGGATTGAGCAGTGTTTTACGTCACCGCCAAAACAGTATAGGTTATACGGGAGACGGTTAAACTGTACTCCAACTGCAACCTGAGAGCTATACCGTATGGCCAACTCCTCACATTTTTCCTTGTTGGGCTGAAAGGAAATTGCATTTTTTGGTTGCTTGTTACCTTGGCTTGTCTACAATCAGAAGCACAATTCCACATTTGTGCAAAGTATTTGTCAACCTAGATTCTATCACCATGCGAACAGCACTCACAGATATTCCCAGCCTCCGGACCTATGAAGGGGAGACTAGCTGCTCATTAAGCTAGTTGATCTGAGTACTAGTTACCAACCATGTTAGCTGGCCACACTCTGTGCACAGCAGCAAATCTGTTATTGTTCTGAGATAACAGTGCAACTAAAGCCATAAATAAGCAAAGTGCACAACAATTTCATATTCCACTTTGAAAAATCACAAAACCTACTCCATGCCACAGTACATACTGTGCTTTAGACTGTAAAAGCACGTTAAAACACAACACGGGACTGTTTGCATCAAAATTACATTTCACCACACTGCGATATCGACACAGCGATCTTTGGCTTGTTGTTTGGACCAGTAGGAATGTTCTCAATCTTCCGCAACACCAACAAACCATCAACAACGCGACCTGAAATTTAACAGATAACAGCCATGCCAACTTCGTATCATCTAAAAACCATTACGTTTGCATATCATTAATTCATGACTTTCACGGGTAAACATCTATGAAACAAAAAGAGTGCAAATATCGATATTGCTCATTACCAGCATTGTGTACTGACAATGCGACCTTGCAAACTGGTTCATCACAAATCTGTCACAAGCAGCATATCTTTTCAATAACAACACAATAATCAAGATGACTTGCTGATTACTATATGCCTGTCTGATATTCACGGTTTCAACTGTCTGTTCCACGTGTTCGCCGCAGCAAATTTGAAACCTGCACTTTTCTGTCATTGAACCAACAGGAATTCAATGCCTAAAGATCTGCATGTTGATGTCATTGTAATAATAGCTTGCTGCTATCTGGCTCATCTGCAGGAAAAATATACTATTTTCAGAGCTCGACGAATTTCAGAATGATGGTACCTGTAGAAAATTGCCTCACTGGGACTGATACCCAGGTTCTAATTTATGCAACGTCTGTACATTGCCAAAACTAGTCTTTGACTACTGTTTAGTGAAAACCACATGATCGTAAGTCTGTTTTTTTGAGGAAATTAAATTATACCACAGCATGACGGACAGACAGATGGACAGAACAGTCAGTCCTATTACTAAGCTTAACAAAGCTGATACACGGTAAAAGCTTGGTTCAATTTCAATTGATATATTTAGGAAAATGGTGGTTTTTGTATCAGTTTCAGTTGTTGAAAACTGCTCAAAACAGCAGACTTAAGGCATTTTCTCAAAAGAGCACAGTTTATTAAAGCACAACTACTACAGCAGAAAATAACAAAGCACAAACAATATCTGCAATACCAATATTGCGCAGAAAGTTACCGTTTTGACTTAATTTATTGTTTATCCTTGCATATCAATGGAACTTTATGTCTGATTAGATATCATGCATAATTATAGCAAAAACTGTCAGAAAACTGTGGTTTGTTATCGGGCAGTTTTATCCAAAAAGTGTGGTTTTTGGTTTCAGTTACAAAAAGACCCAACATTAATAAATAGAATTGACACAGACAATGGACTCTGATCAAGCTACTGAAGATCAATTCATACTATACTAAGACCAGCGTGAATGGACTGATATTAGTCCAATACTCCAGTAAAAGTTTCATAGTTCAGAAGCTCACAAACCACAAGTCAGTCATGTCTCTTGCATTTCTTTACTTTGACGAGAACAAAGACAACTAGGCTACAAAAGATTTCATTTTTGACGAAAAACTGACAAAATAACGAAACTGGTTGTCCTGAAAAAAATAGTTTTTTGGACAAAATTTAACAAACAGTGCATTGTAAACTAAACATTGTTGTTACCTAAAAGGCCCACAAGTGCTTTCACTTCACAGTTATCAAACTAGTAACAGAAACTTTCAGTTTCCACACATAATTTGACACAAAGTACCATTAGGAACGATGAGAACCATGTTGCCATGTTGCTCACTTACAGTTTCTTTGCAAATTTTCAAACGTTTTAATAGTTTTCCTGACATAGGTACAAGCCAAAAGCATCAAACAGTCTTTGCAAGATTTCTTGGAATTAATAGCAATAGCGGCAAAATTCTTTGCACAAAGGTCCTCATTTTAGAATGGCAAAAACTGGCAAATTTCCATATTTCTGGCCAAATTTTTGACAAAATTTGCACTTTCTGGCAAACAAAGAATGGCATTTTTGGCAGCAAAATTCTTTGGAGCCTATAAAAATAACAGATTTAAATCTGTGCAATTTTTGGCCCAAGTTAAAGAATTGTACATACTCATCTGTTCACATTTATTCATATGACTATACAAACGACATATAACGTAGACCATACAGACCAAATACAACGTGTTTTCCATCAAGGAATTCACACGCCGCACACGTAATGAAGAACTGACATCCATTCGTGTCCTTTCCACTGTTTGCCTGCAAACCAAACATTAACACTCCCGATTAGTTACACCATGCAATAATGATACACACATCTGCCCATAAAACTACTCAGTGTATTTGGAGTCAGAACCATTGGAGGCCAAGCAATCCAAATACCACCATCCGTCAATGGGAGAGACATCTGCATGGCATGACAATCCCCCCCGATGGCAGGCCTGTCACGGGGGACCAGCGGCTTGTGACACCGGCCGCTGGACCAGGCAGTTGCTGCGTGGTTTATGCAGCCTGTAGGCAGCAAAGTCAACGATGGACGATGTATTTAATTTTGGTAATATATTTAACTGCTAACTGCATGGGTATGGAAAATATGTTGTTCTTGAAAAGTCGCCATTTCTGGGGGAAGGGAGGGCCCCAAACTCCCCGCCAAGCTCGCACGTATGACGCTCGTGAAAGGCCTCCCATAAGTCCGGTTTTTCGTGTACCCCCTACTTTCAAACCCCTGGCTCCCTCACTGTCTGTACTGTACACGCAAGGCAAAAGCAATGCACTCTAATGAGTGTCCTTCTAGTTCAGTATGTTATTCCTCTCAGTCAATGCACAAGAGTCTATTGCCAATGGCTGTGAAATATCGTCTCGGGCCATTGGGGTGACACAGTCAAGTTTTCACACACATACAGTACTTATTCCAGTAGCACTGAGCAATCAACTTTGTGCAAACAATTTAGTAAGCTTCGGAAAGATTACACACACGATACCCATTACCTACCATAGACAGCATCCCTGGCCCAGTGTGTTTTAATTTAAAATTTTCATCTGCAAACGGTCCACCAAATATACTTGTGAGTCCTGTTCCATCACCCTGCAACAGCAGCAGCAGCAGCATAGTCAATGTCAGTCTGTGTAAGACAGCAGAGGCACAACATCATAGCAGTATAAATAATGCAAGTACAAGCCAGTCATAACGAACTTACAGTTGAACAACATCAAGTTTTTCATTAGTCTGTTTTACATGTCATCACAGCCAACTATTTCACCCACAGCGTGAGCAACAAACAGCAGTTATATTACTCTATTCTCAACCACAATGATCTATTAATGTATAAGCTTAACATCAGATATATGATGAATAATGTCTGAGAATGATATACTAACTAACTGCAATACTTGTCTTACACAGTCATTTCAAAGTTGTGCATACACAGTAGACTGTACTTATTTTGATTTAAATTACCATACATTTTCCAAAAATATGTAAGGAAACTGTCATGTCATTCATTGTTGTATATGCTACATTTTGCAGTTTGTTAGAAAGAAAATTTCCTTCTTTTAAGACAATCTAAAACCAGGTCAAGACTATCTTTTGAATACTGATGCTACTGTTTGTGAAATCCATCAACATACATTCACGAAGTCACCTCCTTGGACCATAAAATCTTTGATAACACGATGAAAAACGCAGCGTTTATAGCCAACAGGTACACCATCTTTGCGATACTCACCAGTACAAAACTGCCTGCAAAAGGCAAACACCTACTGCAAGTTTTGACAACCATGTCAACCAAGAACTCTCAATAATAGAGGAAAGTCAAAGACAGCAAAGCTAAGAGGTCAGGAGGTTGATTCATGATGTAAAGAGGAATGGATAAAAAGAGCGGATGATAAGGAGTGGATATCTCTTACACAAACTGAGTTATAGCCAATTTTGTCCCAAATTTTGTTGCCATGGCAACACGGGTCATCCAGGGGGTAAATTTAAATAAGGCCGATAAATTGGCTGTTTCCCTAAAACCAAACACAAAGTGGATTGGATGACCCGTTGTGGAGATATCGCCATTCGAAATTTTCCAAATGAGATGTCAGATGTCGGTCGGTGGGTCGGTCGTCAATATTATACTTACACTGATCTCATATACTTCTCTTCGCTACGTTAGGAACATAGCACATGTGGAGTAAAAAAAGACAAGGTGGCCATAGAAGTTTGCATCAAACTTAGCAGCAGAAGATGGGCTATTTTTAGGTAAGACCAAATTCAAGTCAGTTAATCCATAAAACTGGCAGTGTATATATTACAATTCAATGAACTCAACAACAACAACTCAGACTCCAGCTGTTCATTTGGCGAGTTCTTTTGACGCTGTGGTTTTCAGCCAGTTGACTGCATCATCATTATCAGCCTTGTGAAATCTCGTTAGGCCACCAATGAGATGCATTGGTGTATAGCTGTATATCTAATTTATGCAAAATGACAAAAAGTCAAAGTTGTCACAGTCACAAGATGGTATGTGATTATCACATTTAACAAAGACCATGCTATACATGTGTACCTGTACAATTTGTAACCAAGGTAAAAGCTGCTAAGTAGTGTGCAGTCTAAACAAATCAAACCTGAAATTCTCAGCAGTCTTGGGTACTATGTCAGCAAACAACTCAAACTTTATCCGACCAATTTCCTGCAAAAAAGAGGAAATGATCAAATAGCATCAGACTACAACATAAACATCAGCAGAAATCTTTAAACTTCTCACAAACCTACAGCAATCCATGTTATGTTACTAGCATATCAATGTGTTCTAATGGTCCTGGAAATTTCTTGTTACGAACGACTACAAGAAAGATAAAACTACATGTACTAATTGCAGTTGCAGGCAGATACAATTTATTTTTTTAAGTGATTTATAATTTTGTAAAATGAAGACCATGGAATTTACAGTCAAACTTAATGAAAGGAAATCTCTAGCTTAAATCTGGTGTAGAAGACTCCTCCTACTTCATGCACAAAATTAAGTGACAGCAAGCTGCATGTGACAGAGATTGACACTAGTGAATATATTCTAAAGTAAGCGAATTTTTCGTTGGCCTTGTTTACATACCACCTCTGTCTATACACAATGTTTATTGTTTACTGGTATATTATGAGTTACGCCTAGCTGTGAATATAGGCATATATGTGTACGCCAATACTGAGTGTAAAAATAAAATCGATGCTGCTGTTACACCTAGGCATAAATATACCGGTAGGCAAAATACTATTTATACGGTGAGCCATAAATATCAGCAAATGAAGGCATTAAATCAATGCTGATTTCAATTGCATGTTACAATTTGTCTCCAGAGCTTATACATAAGCTGGTGATGTAATGTAATGCTAGAATAGGTGGGCATTGGTTGACTGACTGGGTATTTTCCTGATTTTCCTGTGATGCCTTTGTGGTAAATTGTTGGTACTGGTAAATTATACGTTAAAGTATCTGTTTTATTCACTGTTTGTCCTGTTGCCAGTTGCCACTACCGAAGGCACCGTACCAGCCACGGAGGTTATCAAGCAGGATTGAAAAGGCTGCTATTATATACCAAGCAGTCCCTACAAGAACAGTTACCGGTAAGAGGATCAATCAAAGTTGCTACTCCGTCTCACTAAGAACTAGAAGCCAAGCAAACCAAAGTCGGTTTGTGGTGAGAGTTTCAGCCGAGAAGCATGTGAGGTGTGGCTACAGAGCCACGAGTGCAAGCTCTTGGTAAACAGTAATTGTACTGCTGCTGTCATACTGATGCATTTATTACGGTAAAATGTCGTGGATACCAAATCTCTCCAAACGAAAACACAACTCCTCACCAATCTCATCGGTTGCCACGTTGTGTGCAGAGCTAGCAAATCCTAGCAAAGAAATTTCTTGCTCTCTCTTCTCCCGACCCTTGCCAAGGTTCTCGAAGGCATAGTCAGAGATTGGCTTATGCCATCATTAGAACCGCTTCTTGACGACAACCAGTTCGGCTGTCGTCCGGGCAGACCTACCATGCATGCGCTAATTGCTATCCAGCATAAGTGGATGCAGACTCTTGATAACAAGGGTTCTGTTCGTCCCTTGTTTGTCGACTTCAAAAAGGCCTTCGACATTGTTAACCATAACATTCTTTTTTCTAAACTTAAGAACTTTAACATAAGTCACTCTCTGCTGAAATGGTTCGCATCATACCTCTTTCACCGAGTCAACGTGTAAGAGTAGGTAGCCGGGTTTCATCATGGATAAGGCTGCCGCGGGTACCCGGGTACCCGGGTAATAAACTACCCAGGTATTTTTTTACTACCCGCCGCTACCCGGGTACCCAAACAAAAACAAATTACTGCAAATGTGCTAAATATTAGCGCGATTTTTAACAGAATTTACGGAATGCAAATATCGATTAATCGAATATTAACTAATCACCAATGAATTTTATGATACTGAGTGACATTTTCTGTGTTTTAGGCCTACACTTCTCAGTTTCTTAACATACCAAGCCTTTGCCTGTGTATTGCGTCGTTATGTCTGACGTAAAACAAGAAAGCCTAGCTAACGCTAAGGTACGTATAAGCACGCAACAGCTGTGCATGTATGAAGGCCCCTAGCAAAGAAATCTACGGCAAATCAACGCAAGGAACATAACGTTGACTTGAAAAGTACAATCAGTGGCTAAAGATGATCGAAGGCATAGCGACATTATTTCTAATGCATAGGGCCTAACTCAAAAATCAAACGGCAGTATCATAAGTTTATTTCATATTTTTTTCAATATTTTAACAGCAAATAAAAAAACAAAAAATGTATGCATAAATATTGGTATTAAATTGAATAAGATTATATAAGTCTCTGCAATTAGGCCTATAGGGGTTATGGGCTATATATGGGCCATATACTATCTTTATTTACTTACTTACTTACTACTTCCGTTTCCGGTCGGGTACCCGGGTACCCGTCATACTACCCGACAGGTACCCGGGTAATAAATTACCCGGATACAGCAGCCCTAATCATGGAAGACCCTCTGTGGCAGTATGCCTCAGGGCTACAGACTCTGTCCTCTCTCGTTCATTGTTATGATTGACGACCTCAGAGCCAACTGTGAAGTACACAAATTCGTTGACGACACCACCTTGACAGAACTGATAACTCCATCTTATTCTCCTTCCAATATGACAGACTATCTTAACTCTTTACTTATCTGGACTGCCGATAATGACATGCAGCTGAACACATTTAAAACCAAAGAAATGATCCTCGATCGCACAGATTCCACTTCCATTCCTTCTCTCTCAACTCCAGCTGGCCCCATCCAATGCGTCACTACCTTCAAGCTACTTGGCCTTCATTTGGACGCTAGTTTATCCTGGACGACCCACATCAATACCGTTGTATCCAAAGCCAGCAAAAGACTGCACTTCCACAAACAACTGAAGACAGCAGGCGTCCCACCAAACCAACTACTCCATTTTTACACTACAGTAATCCGCCCAGTTCTCGAGTACGCTTCCCCAGTCTGGCACTACTCCACCACTCACGCGCAATCCTACCAACTGGAATCAATCCAAAAACGAGCAGTACATATCATCTTCAGTGACACACGTGGCATGTCATATCCCAATATCCCAACGTCTTATTTGTTGCGAACTTCAATTCACTTAAAGACAGGCGAGATAGACTTTCAAGATCTTTTTTTCATATTATTTGCAAACCGGATTCCTGTCTCTATCACCTTCTTCCACCTTCCCGCGACACTTCCGTCATTTCCAGACTACGTTCTTTGTCATCTCTCCCTCGTCCAATCTCACCAACCAAAAAGTTTCAATCGTTTCGATTAACGAGTATACGAGTGAAGAGAGATGATGATTTGTCTACAAGCGTGGAATAAACTCAGTGTCAGTGTCACTTCTCGTAGAATTCTTGCTAGGTCTACGATGAATGACGCGTTTCTAGCCGAGCAGCTACAAGAATCTCGTAGAACTAAAGGTAAAAGACACACCTCTGGTCTACGTCTACGTCTATATGACAATGTAAGTGACTATTAGTGGATTGTAAAAATGAATGAGTGTTTTGAAGATGACATGTAGTATATATAGTGTGCATGCAGTTAGTTAACTCGACTCACAGTACTTCCAACTGAAACATCAAAAAATACTATTGGATTATTAGGATTTGGCTTGTCTGAAAGAGACATGATAACTTTATTACTGTCTTTAACGCAACACAAATTTTCAGTTATATGTTTCATAAATACATATAAACGAACAAAGAATAATTAATGAGGAATTGGTGCCTACTACTACTTACCGACAAGTACCGGACAGCTGTGGGCTCAGGCAGATTCTTTGTTTTTTGCCGCACGTAAGGGGCACGATGGCATGTCGTCTCGTCTGTCTGTCCATTTGTAACGTTGGTGAATTATGATCACATAGGTTCCCGTTAGAATTCTTCGAAAATAATTTTATGGTTATTACCGCGCGATGCACTTTAGTGCAAAGCGAGGTATTGCGATCGCATGTCGTCTGTCTGTCCGTCTGTCTGTCTGTCTGTAACGTTGGTGAATTGTGATCACATAGGTTGGAAC
>Ga0056114_1000790_pt1 | contig 12467 bp, 6 predicted proteins | sample WorMetHERISLAND1_FD_77005 | JGI IMG/M metagenome (GOLD analysis project Ga0056114, IMG submission 77005) | Marine gutless worms symbiont microbial communities from Max Planck institute for Marine Microbiology, Germany - Olavius loisae HERON... ...
ATATTGTGACCTGTGCAACATGCCGACAGCATACAGCTCATAGCATACAACTGGGATATTGTTATGCCGACAGCATACAGCTCATAGCATACAACTGGGATATTGTTATGCTGACATCACACTGTTTTCACTCAATCTATAAAATTACATTCACTAAATTCGCATGACTATGTTCACATTATTATCCTGTCATTCTTTAGAACACGACTAAATGTGTGGCTTTCACAGTACACGCTCATCAACTACAATGTGCCGCCATTTTCCAACATGTCCTGCAAATAAATAAACTCCCATACTTTCCCGGAATTTCCAGATCAGTGGCAACCCTGCTTCAGCCAACTGCAGAGAACTGGTGGAGAAGATGACAGTGTTTTCCCGTGGAGTTATGTAGTAGTTGATAATAAAAGGGCTGAGGTTCTTCTCCTGCTTGGCAACAGACCAATCTTGCACCAGTCACCACTGTGGAGAACTCCATGTCACCTAGAAAGTGGCCTTCAAACCTGGCGTGTTTTCCGTGGCAAAGTTCAAAGTCAGGAGAGTAGATGGCAACATGGATAGATGCTATCAAGAGAGAAAGTGGCACAAAAAAAACAAATCCAACTCTACTTTCACTTCACATGTAATGGGACATCACAGGACGTGCACTACTAGGTCTAACAAAATCTCTTCCTAGAGACATATGAACATTCTGAGACATATAAACTCTCGATCTGTGGTAGTAAAAAGAGTTTGTTGTTGTTGCTGCTGCAAATAAAAAAAATAATGTACAATAATGAACAAATAAATAAACAATGAATACTTTTTCACAGTGCTCCATGAACTCAGCAAGGTTGAGCAAGGTCTGTGTAATCTCCGGTATGTCCTGAATGGCGAGAGCCTGCTCAATGCTCTGAATCAGTTCGTCCTGTTGCATTTCGCTCAGTTCGGTCCAGCAGGAGACAAATGCTGCATTGAACAAGTCTCTACAACCAGCACAGTTACAACCTCCGCAGTTATGACATACAGCACTCAGGATATCATCATCTTTATTATTATTATAATTTTTACTGTCCTCAGTAGTACAGACCGAGGGTGTTAAAACAAAAGTTATAAACTGATAAGCTGGAACGGCTAGAACTTGTCCTCAGGGGTTGTGTGGGCAAATGTGTCAAGAATGGAGACCACGTTGTAGCATTGAATCATCACAGACAACCGTTGGTACAGGAAGGCTTTCTCACAGTTGTCATCAGTGACTTGAGTGATGCGCCTTCCAATACCACAGACAATCTGCTAAGACACAGTCATATAACTCCAGCTCCGTAAGATATCACTACCTATATCTACTATTCTAAATTTATAACTTGGGTATGATCCGTGATCCCCAGCTCCACGACACTGAATATTTCACGTACCATTGACTATGAGGCCAGTGCTGCTGATAACTTGGCTCCTGTCAGAGAAGACAAGAGAAGAACAGCATGGGTATTTTGAAATATCATGGCATGATCAAGGAATTGTGATGTAAAGACACAAGACTTGAGATAGAGGCTCGAGCTGGCCTGATGCTGCCAGAACAGCAACTTGTAAGTGTAGTGAGGAACTCGGTACATGACAATAGATGAAGGACAAGATGAAGACCATAGAAGAATCGGTGGACGACATGCCATATCAGCATGACATGGAGATGTGTATGAAAGATAGCCAGTGATTGCCACCGATGGAGCAATCTTGTCTAACCCTTTGACGCCCACGGTTGCCATATCGGTACAGCTATACAGCATCCTGTGCCAGACCGGGGTAAGCCATCATTTGTAATTTTTGACATCCGGGCACTCTGACGCTCAGGGCTGGGCCGTCAGAGTCGCACTGAGCGTCAGAGTGCCTGGATGTCAAAAATGATGGCTTAACCCGGTCTGGCATAGAATGTTTTATAGTTTTATAGCTGTACCCATATGGCAACAGTGGGCGTCAAAGGGTTATGTCCTACTCTGGACAAAAGGAACTACCGTAAGTCTAAGTAAGTCAAACCTGGCGAGTGGGTTGTAGATGTTGGCGAGAGCCCAGCATGACCTCAGTGCCGGTGACGGGGACTCTTTCAACAGCTCAACACTCAGTCTTCTCACCCACTCCATCCAGTCGTCCTTACTTACTCGACGAGTCGCGATCCACGCCTTACGCAACAAACAAGTACATGTATCATGAGTTACATCTTCAATTCACTCCACTGAGGACGGAATCAGGATGGTGCAATACTGTTACTTACTGAATAGCATTATTTACAGTTTTGTAAATACCTAAGTTTTTACAGAGTAATTTCTTTTCCGCTCAAACGTTAAAGTTACGCCCACATAGTTATCACTGTTGTATAAAAATTCTAAGCTTTGTCTGATATTTCTACAACACAAACATATAAAGATAGTGTTTTAAAATTAATCGGTTATGGCATCCTCAGATGTCACATGCTTCATCAGTCGGGTGTCTCCCATGATGAAACAAGAAAGACTTTTCTGGAGATCAGGAGCAATTACGATGAGATGTCCTTGCCTATCACTTAATGACCATGGGCGTCGATCTGTTCTCAAAGTTGCGAGGGTCCATTTCCCTTCCCTCCCCTTTCCCTCCCCTTCTCTGCCGCAAAGCGGCCCCTCAAACACAGCTAGGGGTCTGGGGAGCGCTGTAAGCTCCCCAGCGGGGTCCGGGGCAGATCCCCGGCCACAAACGCATTTAGGGTGCATTTAGAGCCCAAAATCGCGTCTGGTGGCAGCAATGTGACACGTCACATAATCATTCATTAATCATTAATATTCACTGATATTGACAAAGATTGTGTTCACTGTGTTTCACAACCATGCTTCAGACATTTTGCGAGGGTCCAAACAATGGTGGACCCTCGCTGGCAAAATTTCACGAGGGTCCGGACCCTCGAACCCTCGCAGGATCGACGCCTATGACTCCCATTAGATTCAGTATATGACCTGAATTATGAGTTTTTCCCACATCAAAGTCCATGTTGTCTACCTGATAACCACCCACCAGTGCTCTTCAATAATCAACAAATAACAACATAAAATCAGTCGTAAGCAGAAGTTTTCACGTGGGGAATGTTTACAGGCAAAATAAAGGTTTTGAAGACTAAAAGAACTGAAGCTTCAGGGATGAAAGACGAGGTAGCAGGAAGGGGAGAAAGATATTGCTAGAAGTGTGCAGATCACATGACTGTCAGTGGGATTGCATTGCAAATGTGAAAGATTCCACAGCCTCACCAATGGGAACAGACAGCCATCTGACATGCCAGTTAGAACATCTGTTGTAGAAACCCACCTTAACCAGCCTTCAAAGCTATGTATGGTGTGACCATTACAGTTTGTAAGAGCCTCTAATGTTAATGTCAATGGTACAGCACCCTCCAGAAAGTTCCTCACAGGTGCTATCATCTGAAACATGACGTTCACTCATAGAAACAGGACCGCCTTCGGTGCTCACTTGAACCAGTCCGATGTGTTGGAGCTATGGCTCGTGTAACAGCCGGCAGCTGTGGGCCAAACACAGCGAATGCTCGCCAGCCACTATCTGTTGTGACACGTCACGGGCAATGCAACACAGCTTAAACTAAGTGATTTAAATAACTGCCATTACATTGTGGATGCACACTTGACGACTAGACTAGAGCTTCAGCTCTGGAGGGCAAACAGTCGCCAGTCTAAAGGTAAAGGCATGCTGTAAACAGTAAGGGAGATAATGTCCCTAAATTCAATGATGGGAGACCAGAGGCCAGTTCTATCCCACTACTTCCCAATGCATCAGAGCAAACAGCCGGACTAACTCGCTGTAGGTTAGCAGAGCTGACGTGAAGTTTCTTGATGGTTGCTGTGTCCGCCGACTCAGCCACCATCTCCGTCTTCTTCTGTTGTTTCAGCAGCCGATGTTTAACCAGCAACAGATCATCCTCGCCGTCGTCCACTGCCGACGGCTAAACACACACTCTTTACTTACTTACTTTACTGACAGAGTTACAACCACACAATGTGTCATTTTCTCAGTCGAGTCTGTACGAAACAATCAAAACTACGCACTGCAATCTCAATTTGAGCTGAGCCTGGGCATCATTATACTTGAGTAATTCTGTGATGGTCAATGGTCCCCTCTCATTCACACATCTCACTAGCAGCCGCGTCACAGATGACATAAAATCAGCTCAGCCATTCAAGGTATTTCTATTCATTCCCACTAAAACACTTCCAACAGTCTAGTGACTGCCTCACAATATAGTTGGCCATGTATCAAGTGGCTTGGTAGCACTAATACAACATAAAATACATTATACATACATGTAACCAGACACAATTGTTAGTAAAGGCACATAGCAGAGGTTACAAATAAACGTACTAGACTGAAACTGCAACAATTTGCAACGTAAACAATTAAGAAACTAAATCACTTTAACACACACAATACAGATCTGATAAACTACCCGTCCAAACAGTTAATACTTAATAAACGTGATCTACCATGGATTGACAGAAATCATAGAAATGATGCTGAAATTAATGAACCTTAGAGAGGCGGCTAATAAGGAGCTCGTAGCGTTGATGCTGGATGCGATGTTTACTGCGGATGCGATTGACCATCGGCACAAATATGAGATATCGCCGCTGCAGCTGTTGTGCTACAGATGTCAGTGTATCCATCGCTGTCTTGCGTAGTTCGGGAGAGTTATCCAACGTCCGCAGCAAAGGATGAATGATGCGAGATGCATGCTCCGTCAAGTCCAGCGTGTCAGAAAAACGATCGACGGTCTCCAACGCCAATCTTTGCACAAAACATTTATTCACACTTCTGTGATATTAGATATTTCAGTTCACTGCAATGGGATTAATAGCATTCCTCTTCATTTTTGAAAACAAAATACGCTGACATTTTCAAAGTTTCACTTAACGAAAAACATCCTAATCTGTTCATACAACATCTAAGTTTCATGAAATTTTAATCTGCTCCCCTTCTGTAAACTGATTCATTTTCTATACAATTTTTACTCCTCACTTGAAAGCAAACATTTCCAGTAATTTGTTCTTTTTTGACGTTTTATATGTTTAAAATGTGTAAAGGGCTCGACACAAAATGCCAAGATATGATTGGCAACAATAAAACTCCACAACTTTTCCCAGACTTTTGCTCACCTCCTGAATTGACTTTCTAGTCAGCTCTGGAAATTTATCTAATCTGAGAACTGGAAAAGACCACCAGGATGCCCTTGTACTACATGGATTAAGACAATGCAACAGGACCTGAAATCCAATAACCTGTCCCTGAATGAAGCAATTGCCATGACTCAGAATCGTCCACTCTGGAGACTGATGTCTACATTTGGTGCTGTGCACTCCTAGTGGTGCACACTGCATGCCAGAAAAGAAGAAGAAGAATGTAGAAGTGTACAGATGTAGGACGACATAGATTCGTTTTGATTGACAGATGGGAGTAACAAATTTACCGACGAGCAGGCAGCGGTATTTCACGCTGATCAAACAGCTTGACAACTGGAGGCAGCAACATGTGCAGATAGTCGTCAAGGTTTGGGCCAAACAACTGCATACAGCTCAGCATCTGAAATCCACAAAAATAGCAACCACAAATCACAATTGCGGAGTATATTTGTCACTATATAAACAGTATAACATGTAACACCACAGAAGCTGAATTTGAAGAACTGGCAGCCGACAGAGAACTGCGGAGTTCTACATGTGTCACTTGTATTACCCTACTAGTACACCATGTCCAGAAAAAAACGGCCCCCTAAGCAGGTCAAAATAACTTTATGAATAGAGAATAATAGCCATTATTTTTCTTTGTATCATGAAAAGCTGTCTATTTGCAATGTTTGTGTGAAATTTCACGACAACTAGCCTGTCCATTGCTGAGATATTGCTTTTTATAAAAAGATGGTCGAAAATTGCCATTGCCAACATTGCCAATTAACGCATGCGTAATGCTTACTGACGACCTGCCAATATTGACGTTAGCGTTAAGTGTTTACATAATTTTTGCATTGTTCATTGTGTTGGAAACTTGCATTTTCAAACACAAAACACAGTTCATTGAAACTTTACACACAGTGCCTAAATAAGTGTTATATAATTCTGTGTAAGTGTTATTGGACTGTGTTATATACTGTGCATGTTACAGCATTTTATTTAGGGGGGAGGGAGGGGGCGTTTTTTTCTGGACACAGTGTATTAGTGTCTCTCAGTGTGTGTGCAGTGTCGTCTGACCTTCGCAGTGGTGGTACGCCCCGGCGTCGTGTCGTTAAGAAACACTCTCAGTATATGAGGCACAATGTGTGGCAGATATAGCTTAAAGTCCGTGCCAAGAGCTCCAACAATCTGCTCCAGTAAAAGAATAATGGTGTTCTGCAGTGGACTGTTTACTGTCCAGTATTCCTACGCACAGACAGACACACTACAAGCAGGTTAGGTCGTTAGCATTGGCCTCAAGGCCTAATCTTCTGGTCTTGGCCTTGTTTCTCGAGCCTAGAAATTATTGGTCTCAAGACACAAAAACTTCTTCAAGTAACTCAATTCAAAAATGCCTTCAAGATGAACAACTCAACAAAAAGCTGTTTTTAAAAGCAGTTTGGCGCTACGACCATTGGGACTGCACTAACATTAACGACTGAATCGCTGGCTCATTCTAGTTACCATTTTGTTATGTGTGACCTTGACCTTGAACTTGGGACTCCTGGAATTGTCAGCATCAATTAAATACATGGCAAATTGCTTTACGGGCTGGGTACGTGAACAAGTTATGAGACAGTCATCAGCATTTCAAGCCCACACAGCTAGGATTGAGCAAGGCCATCTGAAGTGTGAAATTGCAAACAAATGCACATTGCACATATTTTAACTGGATTAACACTATAGCTTGTTGCAATGTTAATGATATATACAACATCAATTTCACATAGACACAGCTGACTGGTGGCCTCTGTGTTCACAGGCTTAGACAATAGGCATACCTGTAGACAACCACATACCTGCAATCAAAATACCAGTCAGAGCTAATAAAGGTAGACAGAGTAAAACGACACCTTGATCAGTTCGAATATGTCGTCGAGGTAAGGGCGAATGTGGAGTTTGACGATAGCAACGATAACTCCAAGCTGCTGAAACAGGTACTAAACAACAGCCGCACCACACACATCAGATCAGCAGCGTTTCACTTACAGTCACTATCAAAAACATAAACAATTTGCATAGTTTTCAGACATGATTTTAGTTCTATCAAAACATCTTTCACTAATCCTACAAAATATTTTTATTTTAACAGTATCTATAAAGCACAATATTATAACGAAAAAAATAATTTTGAACTGTGGTATTTTCCAACAAAAATTATCACACGTCAATGTTGAAATACACAGTTTTAAATGTGTTACAGAGTTTTATCGGGACTGCAATATACAACGAAATAATAACTCAATCATTTTCATGCAAACAAAACATAGTTTAATGAAAGTATTTCAAGTCTACATAATATAGCTTACTGCCACTTATAAAGTGTAATGCATACATAACAAAAGTCTCCGTCAATCAGCAGTAACAATGAACTGAGACTACAATACACCAAACTTAGTTACTTACAATTTTAGTTCTATCTGACTTTACATCACAATCCACTTTCACTGGTCAGATAAGGCCGATGATTTATCTATGCACACACCTCATCCCTCCCACAGAGATAATCCTCAGATGGCAAAGTTGATAAAAACTCCACTATCTGATATACCATTTGTCTAAACAAATCGATGTAAAAACTCATTTCTTCTTTATGTAATAAATCACCATGTTTAAACCATTCTTGAAATTTTATCTGTTACCTTCCAGTTACTGGTCATGTGTCACTTATAGTGCTGTTCGCTAGTGCAGTGATGTTTCTAAAAATAGGTTTGACCCAGATATCACAATCGGATAAACATTCGGATGCACTAATTACGCAAATGGACGAGCAAAGATTAACGGGCGCCATACTGTGTGTGATTTCAATCTCAGTACCATATTGAAAAGCAGTTGGCAAATTTGTTACAGCATGTTAACACAACGTTTGGACAACGTTTATCTAACAGCCAAAATTACGCTACTGTTTGTCCGATATTGACCTATTTATGACGTCATTTGTTAACAACACTAAAGCTGTATTTTATTGCTGTATATCTGAGTTTTGTCTCTGTTTTAAACCTTTATGTTAGGTCCAAGACGTTACTGTTGGAATGCAGTGACTGCATGATATAATAAAGGGCTGAACACACAACAGTGACGAACCTCTCTGAAGATGGCTTCCGAGGCTCGAATGACGTGAAGGTACGCCGGGACCACCTGTGACAGGTATGGGATACACTTGGAGCCCAGACTCTTGAAGATGAATGTGATCGCCTGGACAACGGTTCTGTGGTGTTGAGACAGTGATGGATCACGGATGTAGCGCATCAAGATAGCGATGGCGATCGCGGGGTAGAAGTCTTCCAGTGACCCGGCCGCCATGTTGACAAGCATCTCGCTTGTGTTCACTTCGCCTGGTACAATAAGTAAGTAAAATAAGAGACGTGTTTGCTGTATCATCATTCAACCAGCATACAACCATCCAATTCTGTAAAACGTTCCACAAACGTCAAAGGTTCTAAATAAACCAATCATCGTTGATGCAGCCTTGACTTTCTGTAGTCCAGATGCCCTCCTCATCACTGCATGAAAAGAATTAAAATGAATAATACAAAATGCTTCAAATAGCAGCATCTGCATTGGAATGCAGGTACTGCATCTAACTCAACACAAAAATATACACAATTGCAGAGATGATATTCCCAGCATTATCAACCAATCACTTGGCTGATCCTAAAAAAATAAACACAATGACAACCGAAAACATCACAAAAACCTAAACAAGAAGGCGCTCATAAGAATGCATATCTCTGCCAAGTGATTTTCAAAATTTTGGGGGTCACGTGACCCTGGCCATGCCCCTTTTCCATGAATTTTAAGGGATCATATTCAGACTGACCCTGGAAACACGTGTGTCAAATATGAAGTCCGTAGCATTTAACATTTAACGCTCCATCAGTCTGATTGACCAGTTCGCTGTGCACACAACGACATTCGGACGCACAATCAAACGAGAACGGTATCTCTGCCATTCACGTCGTTCACTTGACGAAGATAATAATGTAACAACATTACTAAAATACGCACAGACTGAAGCTAACAAAACCAAAACCTGGTTCAGGACACCATTAATGCCTTAGTGCCAGTAAATGGTATTAGTTGCCAATTTGGGCCAATAAGGCAAGCTAACCTGCAACTGTGCTGGCACATAATTTAGCATTTTTTCTCTAGCATTTTTTGCAGCAATCTGGCTATAAAATTTTCTATATTTGGGATTCTCTGGCGAAAAAGAGTTATCATTCCTGCAGCAAGCTGCAAAAAGCCACAGTCATAATAGACTAGTACAGAGTCATTTACCAGAGAGTGATATGTAGTCCTAAATACTCTGGACTATGTCATAAGTTTTCATTGTTTAGTAATTAAAATTTGAAAATGCATGGATAAAATCTGCACGTTGTTCTTAAAACAAAGAAATTCATTTAACAAGTACGTAGGAACCATTGTTTGTAAAACTCCACCTGATAGGGATAGTCTAATCAATGCGGAGTGAAGTGAGCACTGTCCCATCAGCCACAATATCGTATCAACTCCATAGAGTATATGTGTAAATATCTATGGCGTGATACCTTGCTGACTGGCGTCCTGTAGCGGTTTGGCTTCAGACATGGCTCCCGAGTCACTGGATAGACTCACTTCTCCAAGGTGTACTTTATGTCGATAGGGGTCAAGTGCTCCTAGGACACCAAGCACTCGGATTGCCTTAACACACACCACTCAGTTCTTAGTACGTAACAGCACATTTACACCTCTGATAAGATAACTAGATCATTAGATCGGACACATTATACATCTGCTAACATAATCTGGCACAGTTGTGGGTGAGTTATTCTGAGTCAGCTGAAGTGAGATCACTAATAAGCTCATTTCCACAGTGCAATAACATCTAAGAGTCGCCGGGCACAGGTAGATGTAGATAGATACCTCACGTCTGATGCTAGATGACGGTTCAGTCTTCAGAAACGACAGAAGAACGTCAAGAAGTGTTGGATATTTCTGATACGGCTCAATGACGTATGCTGTGCTCTCAATGACTTGTCCCAGAGTCCACAGTGCCACCTACAGCACCGGTCAACTGTCAGTCACCTACAGCTCACACTATTAATGAACCGGCACTCACGACAAAACATAAGTGTCAAAACCAACGCCAACGGGTTTTACAATTACACTGCAACAATCAATTATCAGATATTCTGAAATATACCATTCGTCGACCACACATGGTCACATCGAAGTTTTAATGTCAACAAATATCAAACATTGTCAACGACACAACACAATGTGCTACTCACATCTCAAGCAATCAACCATCAGTCACTCAAACACTCAAACACTGTTCCAATGATCGGTCCCAAACCAGTTAACTGGTGACATAGGCTACACGGTGACAAATTAATACTTTCAACTCCACGACCGTGTCAACACATCCAAAAAGTTCTTCCTGTTAGGCTCAGGACGTGTAATAATTGAGTGGAGCATATTGCTTCCCGGCTTAGCAGTAACCCACTTTGCAAGGCCTATATGTATGCCCGGCACTCAATATGTTAATAAATACAACATCATCTTAGTTTACTATACACAAAACTGACCTCTCTTTTAACTGCCGCTGTCGAGTCCTGCATCATTTCCAACAGAACTGGAAGAAGGTCGTCTTTCCACTTCCTCATGTCAAGTCCTCCAACCTGACACACACACACAGTATTACAAACCAAGGTCGACTCCTTATCTCCTCAGTTCATAATTCTCCCTCCAGACATTTCATTACTCAATTCAGACTCCATACAGAATCAACAAGAAAGCTAGCTATCACAAATGGATTGTGCGTCCGCTTGTGGACTAGCAGCAAATGACCGTGAACAACCTTCAACAACCTTGAAGTACAAGCAATGTAATAAAATACTGGACGAAATAGGACAGACATAAATTTTGATCATTTTAACACAGTTTAGTCAGAGAGATATTCAGCATATTTCTAGATTTGGTCATCAATAGGTTTAAAATAGCTTACAAGGTCTTTAAAAGTCACTCAAGGTCAAGGTAGTGGTACTGTTTGACAGTGCTAATCTTCATTTTTGTTAAAGAACTAACTTACATGTAGAATCCAATACATACTGATAATCATGTAAGAGCAACCAAATGATATTTCATTTACTGAGGTTACAAACAGCTGAAATGAAATGACTTTCAAGGGCATCCAAGGCCATTTGTCGCTAATGGTAAACAGCCAAGTGCAAATGCTGACAGATCAATTCATAATCACTAAGGGTAATTCCTTTACGTAACGTTAGTTATAAATTCCTTTAGAAACCCGGAATTAAAGTGAAACAAGTGTAATACAGACCAGAGCGATATCTCCTACAGCCGTGAGTATTGAGACGACTACGCCGAGGTTCTGATCCGGTTCCTTCAGCTTCGGGATGAGAACGGCGAGGATTGGCTGCATGTAGGGCCGGATCAGTTGAGGAGCCTTTGAGATGAGGTGGCCAAGCATTCGACCACTCTGCTCCTTGTTACGATTCACTCCACTGTATTCCAGCTCCGTCAGGTACTGCATCACATCGGTATGTTATGTAAGCAAGTAAGAAGCTATATTTCACAGGTCAAGTACGCTATGAACATGCCAGACTGGCATGGTGGCTGCATAAGAACTGTGCTATGTGGCTGGAGTTCCCCTCAGCCAGTGCACCCACCCATGATCATTGTGCCTCGAGATGTGACATTGGTTAAGTTCAGCTTCTGTGCCAAATGGCATCCTGGTCACTTGAGCCATTCAGGCAGTGTACATGAATACTACCAACTAACTAACTACCCAACCACTAGAATGTGTATCGCAGTACTGTGCTATATATTGGTGTCAGTATTGACAAACCTCGATTAGCATTTTGCGAAGGAACGGCATGACGTGGGCGGGGTTGAGAGAGCAGAGACGACCAATGATACACAGTGCCAGTTCTTTGATCTCAGGCACTTCATCATTAACGGCAATGAACAGGGCTGCCAGGTTCTCAGCCTGTGCCAGATGAGGATCAAACTTCTCGTCCAGAAAGATGAAGACACAGTATCGAACCTCCGGCTCTAGAACACACCACCACAGCTCCCAGTGTTCTGTCCAGGGTGGGGGAGATTATCGACTCAAGTATGTGGTATTATATGGTATATACCACCCGTATCTTCCTCATTACAAATCACCAACCGCTCTTTCACATATGCATCACCTTACCTGTGGAATCAGCTCCCTTCTTCATTCCGTCAACCTCATTCTGTTCACTGTCCTCCTGGTTC
>Ga0056114_1000792_pt1 | contig 12460 bp, 11 predicted proteins | sample WorMetHERISLAND1_FD_77005 | JGI IMG/M metagenome (GOLD analysis project Ga0056114, IMG submission 77005) | Marine gutless worms symbiont microbial communities from Max Planck institute for Marine Microbiology, Germany - Olavius loisae HERON... ...
ACCTGTTCCTAAAGGAGTGCGAATGGCGGTTCAATGGAGGTGATCACCGGGAACTGCTTAACCAATTAAAGACATGGGTGAATTCGAGACAAAAACGTCCTTAGCTAGGACAGCCCCAAAAAGTATTCTCGGCCGAGCGGCGCCAGATGGCCGGCCAGAACGAAAATGCTTCAATCGGCGATGCGATCACCGCCATTGACGACTTGAAGGGTGACCTGAAAAGCGATTTCCAGGAACACTTCGACCGCCTCTGCGAAAAGCTCGACGTCGTCGTCGAGGACGAAAAAAGCACCTCGGTGAACGAGATCATGGCGGAGATCCACGCCATGAACGAACACATCGTTCTCACCAAACAGGAAATCGCCGCCTTGAAGCCGGTCGACGATGCCAATACGACGATCACGGTGGCCACGGAGGAGCTCGGCGAGGTGGTCAAGGCAACCGAGGAAGCGACCAACATCATCCTCGAAAGTGCGGAAGCCGTCGACGAGATCGCCAGCAACATCCGTGAAAAAATTCCGGAAGGCGATCCGGACACCATCGAACCGGAAGTCGAGCGGCTTGCCGAACACAGCATGGAGATCCTCACCGCCTGCGGGTTCCAGGACCTCACCGGCCAACGCATTACCAAGGTCGTCAACGCCCTGAACTACATCGAGGAACGGCTGGCCAAGATGATCGAGATCTGGCGCATCGAGACCGGAACCGCCGATGTTCGCGATGTCACCTTCGCCAAGGACGACGACCGCGAGGACAAGGACATGCTGCACGGCCCGCAAAACGAGGGCGGCGGCGGCATGGCGCAGGACGACATCGACGCGCTGTTCGATTGAGGCCCATGTCGCGGCTGCCGGGAGCCGTCCCTTCAGTCCAGTTTGTTGGGGTCGGTGGCCTGTGAGCTGAGCGCCTTCTTGATCCGCTGCTCGAGCGCTTTCTTCGAGATCGGTTTGACGAGAAAGCCGTTGATGCCCAGTTGCACCGCCTCGCGGACGTTGCCTTCCTCGCTATGGCCGGTGACGATCAAGACCGGGACCTTCGGGTTGGGCGCCAAATGAGATGACCGGAGCTGGCGCACGAACTCGAGCCCGTTCATCTTCGGCATTTCGAGATCGCAGAGGATGACGTCGATGCTCGTGCCGGGGCGGGTGACGATGGCCAGCGCGTTCGAACCGTCACGCGCCGTCTCCACGTTGACGACGCCGACTTCCCGCAATACGCGGACGATGAGGTCGCGCATGAAGGCCTCGTCATCGATGACGAGTACGGTGATCCGGGACAAATCGATGTGATCGCTCAACAGAGTCTCCCTTGGAAGGCCGTTGATTATATCGGGTCGGACATCAACCAAAAGCCGTTATAAGGCGGAAATATAGTCGAGCACCACTGTGCTTTCGGCGTTCAGTTCGGGGACCGCCGTCTCGATGGTCGGCCAATCGCCGTTTTTGCCTGCGCTTTCCAGCGTCAAACATAGATCGGCCAAGGCATTCGCACCGATGCTGCGGGCTGCCGATTTCAGCTTGTGGGCGGCCTTGGCGACGGATTCCGGGCTTTTTTCGTCGAACCCTCGGTTCACTTCGCCGACGATCTCGGAGGCAGGGACGAGGAAATCCTTGAGGATTTCCCGATGCATCTCGGGGTCATCACCGATCAGGTTGATCAGTGCGCTGGGGTCGATGGGGCCGGGCGCCGGTTCCGCCGCAGCGTCTTCAGAGGCCTCGACCCCTGCCGACGCCGGTTCGGCAACCGTGGAGGTGCCGCCATCCGGCGCCGGCGGCAGCCATTCTTCGAGAACGGCCTTCAATTTCGGAAGTTCAAGCGGTTTGGTGAGATAGCCGTCCATGCCGGCCTGACGACACAATTCGGCGTCGCTTTGTAGCGCGCTCGCGGTGATGGCGACCACCGGCATGCGCTCTTCACCTGTCTCTTCGTTCTCGCGGATGCGCCGGGTCAGCTCGTAGCCGTCGACGACGGGCATGTGGCAATCGGTCAAGACCATGCCGTAATCCCTCGCGTCGAGCGTCGTGAGGGCTTCGGCGCCATCTTCGACGATAACGCAGGCGACGCCCAGCAGCGTCAGCTGGCGACCGATGATATCGCGGTTCGTCGCGTTGTCTTCGGCGACCAGGACGAGCCGACCTTGGGCCTCCGCCTCCTCGATCGTCGGCAGATCGCCGGTCGACGCGATTTCGACCTCGGCCAGAACCTGGCGTTCGACCGGGTCGAACCCAAGAACTTCGGCGACAGCATTCAGGAGCCCGGCCCGTTTGACCGGTGCCGCTCGGACGGTTCGGATCTCCATCGAGGCACGGACGAACGCATCACTGGGTAATGCCGATAGGATAACGGCTTTCGGTACAGGGTAATCGGCCTGCGAACCCAACCGGTCAAAAAAGGCGTTGAGCGCGGTGTCCGGCCAGGCATCGCCGATGACGATGACGTCGAACGGGTCACCGCCGATCCCCTCTGAATGCAGTTGAAACTCGGCGTCCGGCAAATTGTCGGTCTCTTCCGTCGCCGCGCCCCGCGCTTCCAGGTAGCGGCCGGCCATCGACCGGGTGAACGCGTCTTGAGCGATGACAAGAGCGTGGTATCCGGCAAAGGGGGGCGCTGGGCCTTTGGGGTCGATCTCGGGATCGAGGCCGAGCGGAATCGTCACCGAGAACGTCGAACCCGCACCTTCCGCACTTTGTGCCGATATGGTGCCGCCCATCATCTCTGCCAGGTTCTTGCAAATGGAAAGCCCGAGCCCGGTGCCGCCGAAGCGCCGGGTGGTCGAGCTATCGGCCTGCGTGAAGGGCGTAAACAGTTGGCCAAGGATTTCCTGGGACATGCCGATACCCCGGTCTACGACGTCGATCCGGATACCGGCCGGGTCTTCGGTATCGCCCTCGGTAGCTACCTGTTCGGCCCGGATGATGATCCGGTTGCGGTCCTCATCCTCTGCGGCGGCACCGCTGTCCGTGAACTTGACCGCGTTGCTGGCGAGATTCATGACGATCTGACGAATGCGGACCGGGTCGCCGATCAGGGAATGGGGGATCTCCGGGGCGGTGAAGGCCGACATCTCCAACCCCTTTTTGCCGGCGTTCGGCGCCATACTCTCGGCCACCCCCTCGACTATGTCGCGCAGACTGAATGCAATGGCCTCCAGGTCGAGGCGGCCGGCTTCGATTTTGGATGAATCGAGGATGTCGTTGATGATGGTCAGAAGCGAAAAGGCGGAATCGCGTACCGTGGACAGCATTTCCCGCTGGCTTTCGGCCAGTTCCGTCTGCCACAAAAGGTCGATCATGCCGATGACGCCGTTCATCGGCGTGCGGATTTCGTGGCTCATGGTTGCGAGAAACGCCGCCTTCGCCCGTGTCGCTGCTTCCGCCTGCATGCGAGCCTGGCGCAGGTCTTCCTCATTGCGATCGCTGATGCGCACCAACCGGCGGGATTCACGCAACAGTTTGCGATATTCGGACAGAAACCGATTGAGTTCGGATCGATACTGCGACGCATCGGCCGTATCTTCGCCGAGCAGGGCTTCGATTTCGGCGATGACGTCGTTCTCGCGTTTGAACAGTTGATCGGACATGCCTGAAATTCGTGTGCCTTATTGCCAACGCCGCTTTCATGGAACCATCATCGGATGGTAGCAACGAACTTCGGTCTGCTGCCAGCAGGGTTTTGGTTCAAGGGCGCCGACGATGCGACGCTCTAGGCACAATAGCGATCCGCGCCGCCTAGTTGAATGGGGGGACAGGGAACAGAGCACATGAAAAGACGGCGCAACAATCGCCGGGTAGGGGTTTCACTACCGTCCCGCAGCCTGCGCAATCACAGCAGTATTGGCAGCAGTTCGTCGGCATAACCTTCGTCTTGCTATGACCGCATTGAGGGCAAGTCAGGGTCGACTCCAACACAGGCACCAAGCGGCAAACGGCAATGACCACGGAACCCGTCGGGCCGATTTTCAAGAGCGAGTTTTCTCCAAGGTGCTCTTCGAGACGCCCAGGATTCGCAAGGAAAATAGGGGCGATGTGGGTGAAGTGGAAAATCATCTCATCGCGATGATCAAAGGGGGCAGGTTGATTTGGTAATCCCCGGATTTCCGGTCTATCCTTGCCGGCGCATACTGGGTGTTCGGTTGGGGTAGGAGGAGAAGAAAATGGCCGATACGGGCCCGCAAAGTCGCGTACCAATCGATACCGAGAAATACGCCGAGGCGTTCAAGGACTTCGCCGAACGAAGCCAAAAGATCGTGCAAGCCTTCCTCGACCGCCAGGCCAAGGATGACGGCTTTCAGATTCCGGACCCCATGATCGTCGGCAAGGCGTTCATGAACTTGACCCAGAAAATGATGTCCGACCCGACCAAGGTGGCGGAAGCGCAGGCTGAGCTCTGGCAGAGCTACGCGCTCTTGTGGCAGAACACGGCGAAACGGTTGCAGGGCGAGGAGGTGGATCCGGTTGTCGAACCGGCCAAGGACGACCGGCGGTTCAAAGACGATGCCTGGACGTCCGACGCCCTGTTTGACACCCTCAAGCAGTCTTACCTGCTGACGTCCAATTGGATGCAGAGCACGACCCACCGCTTCGACGGTGTCGATCCCGACACCGTGAAAAAGGTCGATTTCTATACGCGCCAGTTCGTCGATGCGCTGTCACCGACCAATTTCGCGACGACCAACCCGAAAGTCCTCGACCAAACAATGAAGACCGGTGGCGACAACCTGATCAAGGGGTTGGATCATCTGTTGACGGATCTCGAGAAAGGCGAGGGCCAGCTTCGCATCTCGATGACCAAGACGGACGCCTTCACGTTGGGTGAGAACGTGGCGACGACGCCGGGCAAGGTCGTCTATCAGAACGATCTGATGCAGCTTCTGCAGTACCAACCGGCGACGGATAAAGTGTTCAAGCGACCCCTGCTCATCGTGCCGCCCTGGATCAACAAATACTACATTCTCGACCTGCAACCGAAAAACTCATTCATCAAGTGGGCCGTCGACCAGGGCCACACGGTGTTTGTCATTTCCTGGGTCAACCCCGACGAGAAACTGTCCCACAAGCGGTTCGACGATTACCTGTTGGAAGGACCGATCGCGGCGCTCGACGCCATCGAGAACGCGACCGGCGAGGATACCGTCAACGTCATCGGATACTGCATCGGCGGTACGCTGGCCGCCTGTGCCTTGGCCTACCTGGCAGCAAAGGGTGAGGAAAGAGTCAGTTCGGCCACTTTTTTCACGACCATGCTCGATTTCGAGGAACCGGGAGAACTCGGCGTTTTTGTCGACGAGGAACAGCTCGACCGCCTGGAAGAGCATATGAACAAGAAAGGGTACCTGGACGGCGCCCACATGTCGCAGGTGTTCAACATGATGCGCGACAACGACCTGATCTGGTCGTTCGTCGTCAACAACTACTTGATGGGCCGCGAGCCCTTGGCCTTCGATTTGCTGTACTGGAACTCCGATTCGACCCGCATGCCGGCCATGATGCACAACATGTACTTGCGGAAGATGTATCTGGAAAACGATTTGATCAAACCGGGCGGTATCGAACTTGACGGTGTTCCCATCGACCTCGGCAAGGTCAAAATTCCGGTCTACATGGTCGCCACCAAGGAAGACCACATTGCGCCGTGGAAGTCGACCTACCGGGCGATGGGACTGTTCGAGGGGCCGATCCGGTTCGTGCTTTCCGCATCGGGGCATATCGCCGGCGTCATCAACCCGCCCGCCGCCAACAAGTACTGCTACTGGACCAATGCCAAGAAACCGACGGATCCGGACGCCTGGCTCGAACCGGCCAAACAACATGACGGGTCCTGGTGGAGCGACTGGCAGAAATGGGTCAAGACACACGGCGGATCCCAGGTCGATAGCCGCCGTCCGGGCGATGGCGGGTTGACACCGATCGAGGATGCGCCAGGTTCCTACGTGAAATTGCGTTTGGGCGACTGACCGGGCTTATCGATGAACGAGACGTCACACCAAGGACCGGCCCATTCCGCCAGCGAACGCGACCCTGCCCGCGACAACGGCGAGGTCTACGACCAACTCGAACTGCTCTCCGAAATGGGCCGAGATTTCGCGTCGTCGATGGACCTACAGGCTTCTCTGGAACGTGCCGTTGCTCATATCACCGACTATGTCGAGGCCGAGGGCGGCGCCCTATTCCTGCTCGATGACGACGACACTGTATTGCGTTGCCACGCCTGTGTCGGCGCCACCGAGATCACCGGCCTGACATTGCCGAGCGACCAGGGCATCGTCGGGCGGTGCGTGCAAAACGATACGGCGGAAATCGTCCGTGACGTCCAGAACGATCCCAGCTTCTACGGTAAGGTCGACGAGCAGACCGGATACACCACGCGCTCCATCTTGTGCGCACCGATGACGGTCAAGGACGAGCGCATCGGGGCTATCGAGTTGATCAACAAACGCGGTGGCGACGGCCTGTTCGAGGACCAGGACCTCCATTTGCTGGCGACCATGAGTGCGTCGGCCGGGCTCGCCATTCTCAATGCGCGCATGGCCGAGGCTCTGGTCGAACAGGAGCGCCTGGCCCGCGAGCTCGAACTGGCAGCCGAAATTCAGCGGTCGTTGCTGCCGGATCAGGACGAAGGCGGTTTTCCGCTGTTTGGCATCAACGTGCCGGCGCGCACGGTGTCCGGAGATTTCTTCGAGTTGGAGGACGGCCGCATCGGTTTCAATCTCGGCGACGTTTCCGGCAAGGGCATGAATGCGGCACTTTTGATGGCGAAGACGGCCAGCCTGTTCCGCTGTCTCGGGAAAACGATCCATCAACCCGGCCGTCTGCTGGCGCGGATCAACGCCGAGATTTGTGAAACGGCGACGCACGGCATGTTCGTGACCATGTTGGGCGGCATTTTCGATCCGCGCACGGGCATCGTGCGGTTCGCCAATGCCGGACACGAACCCCCGCTGTTCCTCGACGACAAAGGGAAGTTCTCGAGTTTTCCGGCCGATGCACCGCCGCTCGGGATTTCACCCTTCCTTTTGGACGGCGACCACTATCCGGAGGAGGAATTGCGCCTCGACGGCGGGCGGTTTTTCGTTTTCACCGACGGCGTAACGGAGGGATACCGCGAGGACGGAAGTGAACTGGAAGTCGAAGGCCTGAAAGAGATCCTTGTCGGCAACCAGCGTGCTGCCATCCGGGATCAATTGTCTGTGGTTGTCGACAGTGTCTACCGTGCCGGTGTGAAACTGCGGGACGACATCACATTGTTGGTGATCGATGACCAGACCCGTGAGTCGGTCTCGACGCAGCGCGCTCAGCGGGAACCGAGCACGGTCGGTGAAGTCGAGGGAGGGGAAGAACTAATCTCGGTCCGAATACCCTCCCAACCCGATCGTCTGAAACTGGTGCGGAACGCCATCACCCAGGCTGCGCAGATGTGTGAATGCAATGAGGAAATGACCCACGACGTGGTGATCGCCGTCGACGAGGCCTTGCAGAACGTGATCCGGCATGCTTATGACAACAGGCCGGACGGGGACATCCGGGTTTCGATCAGGCGGGCCGGCGAAAATTTTGTTGTTCTCATAAGGGATTATGCGGATACCATTGACACGTCGAAGGTGCAGCCGAGGGAACTCGATGACCTTCGGCCGGGTGGATTGGGAACCCATTTTATGCGGGAGGTGATGGACGAGGTGTCGTTTCTGTCGCCACCCGACGACAAGGGTAATTTGTTGAGGTTGGTAAAACGGATTGCTTGAGAAGATGCAACATGAAATCACGGAACAAGAAGGTGCGGTGATCGTATCTTTCGAAGGCGACGTCGACCTGCAGACGTCTCCCGATGCACGCAAGGTGTTGTTGGAGTGTGTTCAACGGAAAAAGCCGATCCTAGTCGATTTGAGCAAGGTCGGGTACATCGACTCGTCCGGTGTCGCTTCATTGGTTGAGTGTTTTCAAAGCGCGCGCAAGGTCGGGCAAAATCTGGCCTTGGTGTCGGTCAGCGACGGCGCGCTCCGAGTACTGCAGTTCGCCCGTTTGGACAAGGTCTTCAAGATTTGTGATACCGTTGAAGACGGCATCGCGGCCTTAACGTAACGGGGCGTATATGGCCGAGGGTCGACCAACAAATCCACTCACGCGATTTGCCGACAAAGTCGGACGCCTTACCGTTTCCGGGGTCGAAGAGATCGGTCAGGGCGGCGTGTTGGTCGTCGAGAGTATCTACTGGTTGATTTTCGGATATCGGCTCAAACAGCCGGTTCGTCTGAATGCGATCGTCCAGCAGATGATGGAAATCGGTATCACTGCGATACCCATCATCGCCCTCTTGGCCGGTGCCATCAGCGTCACGCTGGCCATACAGGGTATATACTCGCTTAGGATCTTCGGCGCCGAGAGCCACGTGACGTTCGGGCTGGCATTCGCGGTTGTCCGTGAATTCGCGCCGCTGATCACCGGTATCCTCGTTGCCGGGCGATCCGGCTCGGCGTTGGCGGCACGTATTGGAACCATGAAGATCAATCAGGAGATCGACGCCCTCAAGGTCATGGGCATCAATCCGGTCCGCTATCTGGTTGTACCGCCGATGATCGCCATGCTGATCATGGTTCCCTGCCTGACCATGATGAGCAACATCGTTGGCCTGTTTCTGGCCGGGCTCTACATCCGCGCCGAGTTGAGCGTCTCGCTATCCGCCTATTTCCATGAGATTACCGATATCCTGTCGGCCGACGACGTGCTGCATGGGATCGGCAAGAGCTGCATCTACGCGGTGTTAATCGCCGTCATCGGCGTCGTCAACGGCGCCGGGGTTCAAGGCGGTGCCGAGGGCGTCGGAAAAGCGACGACGCGCTCCGTCGTACAGGCGATCTCCGCGATCATCATTACGGCGATGATCGTCGTCTATTTGTGTCGGCGCGTTGATGGGGAGCGAGAGATGAGCGACGCACCCGCCGTCATCGAAGTCGAGGGACTCGTCACCCACTATGGGGAGCGAATGATCCTCAAGGGTATCAACATGGAGGTTCGTGACGGCGAGATCATGGTCATCATGGGCGGCAGCGGATCGGGAAAAAGTACGCTCCTTCGTCATCTCATGGCTCTCGAGACCAAGACGGAAGGCACCATGCGGATCCTCGGGCAGGATATCGACGGGTTGAGCCAGACGGAGTTCTTCGATCTCAGGAAAAAACTCGGTGTGGCCTTCCAGGGCGGTGCGCTGTTCAGTTCCCTGACCGTCGGCGAAAACGTGATGCTGCCCCTATACGAACACACCGACCTGGACCGCATGACCATGGAAATCATGGCGCGCATGAAGCTCGAGGTCGTCGAATTGGGCGGGTTCGAAGACCTCATGCCGTCCGAGTTGTCCGGCGGTATGATCAAACGCGCGGCGTTCGCCAGGGCCTGCGTCATGGACCCGAAAATCCTGTTCTGCAACGAACCGTCGGCCGGTCTCGATCCGGTGGTGGCGTCCGCCTTGGACGACCTGATTCTTTCGCTGAGAGATGCCATGGGCATGAGCATCGTCGTCGTCACCCACGAATTGGACAGTGCGTTCAAGATCGCAGATCGCATTACCATATTGGACCGCGGGCATATATTGATGATTGGAACCGTCGAGGAAGTGAAGAATTCGAGCAACGAGCGGGTCTACAACCTGTTGAACCGCGTTCCGGAAGACGAACAACTCGATGTCGACGAATACCTGAGCCGGCTCACCGGCATGGAAGTGGATGAGGGCGCCGCCTTATGAGAAGCAGCAAGATCAACTATCTCATTGTCGGCCTGTTCGTGATCGCCATGATCGTCGGATTGGTGGGGTCGATCGCCGTATTGACCGGTCGGACCGGTGCCGTCGATGACTATTACACCGTCTACGACAACGTGACGGGGGTCAAATTCGGGACCCAGGTCGTTTACGAAGGCTATCCCATCGGCCAAGTCGAGAGCGTCACGCCGCAGGACAGAAACAACCGTATGAAGTTCAGGGTCGATTTCACGGTCACCGAGGGGTGGCGGATTCCGGAGGACAGTCAGGTCGAGATCGCCGCTCCCAATCTGCTTTCCGCGGTGGCGTTGCAGATCCATGCCGGCGTGAGCACGACGGCACTGAGTCCGAGCGACCGGGTCAATTCGCGTGCGGCGACGAACGTTTTCGGAGCGGTCTCTTCGCTGACGGAACAGTTGGCGAATTTGATCGAGGCAGACGCCAAGCCCCTGATCCGCCATGTCACGGCGACGGTCCAGGACATCCAGGCACTGATCACCAGCGACGGCAACGTGATGATCCGGGACATTACCGATCTGGTTCGAGACATCACGGAACGCATACCCATCATTGCCGACGACATCCAAGCGTTTTCCGGCAACATGGAGACGGTCAGCGGCGAGATCATGAAGGTGGTTTCCCCGAAGAACTTGCAGACGATCGAGGCGATTCTTGCCCAAATGGACAGGTCGACGAAGGAGTTCGACAACGTTTTGGCCAGCATGGACAAAGTTCTGGAAGATCTTGACCGGCTCGTCGTCGATCCGAAAGCAGACATAGAAACAACGCTTGCCGAAACCCGCTACATTGTCGAATCGGTCTCGCGTCACATCGATTCGATCAACCAGAATATGGAAAACGCGGCGCGCAACATGAACGAATTCTCGCGGCAAATCCGCGGTAATCCGGGCTTGCTTCTCGGTGGCACACCGCAACAAACGGCAAGCCGCTGCCCGGTACCGTCGAGGTCGATCGGTTCGTCGCCGACGGGCTGACCTCGGAACGTCCGATCGTCTATTCGGACAGCACCAGTCCCAACCAAGTGAAGGCGTACCATTACCATTTTTGGATCAAGCCGCCGACAGTCATGCTGCGCGACGAGCTCGTGTCGTTCTTGCGGGCGGCGAAGGTCGCGGATCGGATCGTCACACCGGAAATGCGTGCCCAGGCCGACTACGTGCTGACGGGCCGGATCAAACATCTTGAACAGGTGCGCGTGGATAAGGGAAGCCGCACGTTGATCGAGGTGGAATTGGGGCTGCGCCGGCCGCGGGACGGCAAGATTCTCTACCTCAATTCCTTCCGTGCGGAAAACGACGCGGGCAGCGCCGCCGTTGTCGATGCCGTCGATTCCCTGAACACGGCGCTCAGCATCATTTATTCCGATTTTCTCGCGGAGTTGGCCGACATCTGACCGTCGAACCGACCCGGACCGACCGATGGGAGTGCCTGAATGGAGCCCGTAGCGAATATCTATCCGAGCGTCGGCCATTTGATCGAACCGGTCGATCGGTGGTCCCGCCAAGGCCATCGCGGCGGCGTCTTGTGGCTGACCGGCTTGTCCGGTTCCGGCAAGTCGACCCTGGCGACGACTCTGGAGGCACGGATGTTCGGATACGGATATCAGACGTACGCCCTCGACGGAGACAATCTGCGCCACGGTCTCAACGCCGATCTCGGGTTCTCACCGGAGGACCGCAGTGAGAACATCCGTCGGGTCGGCGAGGTCGCGGCGCTGCTTGCGAGGGCCGGGGTGATCGTCGTCACCGCCTTTATCTCGCCTTACCGCGAGGACCGGCGGATTGCGCGAGCGGCAATCGGTGAGGGTTTTCGTGAGGTGTTTCTCAACCCAGGCCTGGAAGTGTGCGAGAGGCGGGATCCGAAGGGCCTCTACAAAAAGGCACGGGCCGGGCAGATTCCTGAATTCACGGGAATTTCGGCTCCCTACGAAGAGCCCGAGACACCGGATGTCATGCTCGATACCGGTGTTTTGACATGTGATGAATGCGTCGAGATCCTGGCAGATTTCGTCGACCGGACCTTCCGTCAGATTTGAACCGGCGGCTTTCCGCGCCTAGGCCATGTCCAGCGCCTGTTTGTAGATGTCCAGGATCTGTTCCATTTCCGCCCGGTCGCTTGCGTCCATTCGCCTCAGCCTGATGATTTGGCGCATGATTTTGACGTCGAAACCGGTTCCCTTGGCCTCGGAATAAACTTCGCGGATGTCTTCGGAAAGAGCTTTCTTCTCATCTTCCAACCGCTCAATGCGCTCGATAAAGGAACGCAACCTGTCTCCCGCGACACCGCCGACTTCCGCCATCCTCTGATCCTTTCCTTGAACCCTATCCATTGCCACTCATCATGTGAGCCGGGCAAACTAACGGGGGGAGGAAGCGGCTGCAAGCGCCGCGTCGCGGTTTCTGCGGTCTCGACAGGTTGCACGCCGGACTCCGGTGGAATATAAGATTCATTGATCAACTGTTCGGGGATTACCCTTCGTGGCGGTTTACGACTTTTCCAGATGCAGCGTTCTTCTTGTTGAAGACAACGGCTATATTCGAAATACATTTGAAGACCTGCTTAGGCATTTCCAGTTGGGGCTGTCCTAGCTAAGGACGTTTTTGTCTCGAATTCACCCATGTCTTTAATTGGTTAAGCAGTTCCCGGTGATCACCTCCATTGAACCGCCATTCGCACTCCTTTAGGAACA
>Ga0056114_1000793_pt1 | contig 12453 bp, 7 predicted proteins | sample WorMetHERISLAND1_FD_77005 | JGI IMG/M metagenome (GOLD analysis project Ga0056114, IMG submission 77005) | Marine gutless worms symbiont microbial communities from Max Planck institute for Marine Microbiology, Germany - Olavius loisae HERON... ...
ACGACTTCCTATAGGCTCTCCATAGTAACTTTTGCTCTAGGACGCACCGTTTAGCCACAATACATAACGTCACAGACGACAGACGACAGACGCAACAGTGTAGCAATAGCGCGACCGTTAGTATGGTCGGCTAATAAAACTAAACTAAAACTAACACTAAAACTGGATGTACATGTAATGAAAAGTTGTGTCAGGACTGTTACACATCTACATAGCAAAATACACGAAAAGTTCTTAGATAAGCCTGTGCAAATTAACGATGATCATCACTATGAAATTAACCATTTATGGTGTCTGCTTTTCAGCTATTGTCCAAGCACGGCGATTCTGCCTGTTTGGCCTCATTGCGCAAATGCCAGACAAAAAGGATGCTAATAAAGATCTTAACAGCTTCCCCTTGTAGAACTGCAGGAGACCACCAGGACACCCTCATACTGCATGGATGAAGGCTATCCAGCTGGACCAGAAATCCAGTTGCCTCTCCTTGGGTGGGGCAATTGACGTGGCTCAGAACCGTCCACTCTGGAAGCTAACGTCTACATCTGGCACCATGCACTCCTAGTGGTGCATGCCAGAAATGAATGAATGAATGAATGGTGTCTGCAAGCGGTGGTCATTTGCTTTGGTGGCAAACCAGTAAAAAACTGATTTTTTTTCATTAGCAGTGTTGACAATAAATGGTTTCTATAATACCTGTTACATGCTAAAGATTATCACGACAATGGCATCAGTATTCTGTGTGAATGGAAAACTGACAAATCCAAAAACATTCAAGCAGGTTTATAACAAATATTTTTCTTATAGAAACTGAGAATAAGAGAAGTTTAAGTACTACACTGCAAAATAATAATTTTTTTCAATCAATCATCAACCGAAAGATAAAAAAAGTATTTACAGGAAGCAAAGCTCTTGCATTATGCCATGGCTGCTTCACAGGTTTTTTCTTATATTCGCCTGAACATTACACACAGACAATATACAACCAATTATGAACACCTCTACAGTCAGATATTTACCCACATTCACACATATCTCAGGACTGTAACAAGTCTGTATGACAATGGAAGTGTTCTTGGGAATCCAAGTTCACCTTCTATTACAAAGATGAGATGTCCGAGGAAGACAAAACTAAGCTGACATCAAAGTTGTTTTAATAATAAATTAATAATATAAAAATGCTGACAATTTCTAATGTGCCGTAACCTGAGTGGACAGTGATTATAAGAGCACGATATGCCTGCACAATTTATATTCAGTTAACAGTACAGAAATGAGTCTTTAGTGCCGTCACCAGCTAACAATCTTCGACAGTGCGCAAAAAACAGAATGTAGCTTTGCACCCCCAAAGACTTACTACTTGTACGCAACGATACTTTCAGTTACTAAAAACGCGAATTGACACAGTAATAATGCAGACTGTTGGACATGTGAAAAACACCTGCCATAAAGCAGCACCACACACATTGTTATTGCTTTGTCTCATGAAAATGCAAAGGAACATAAAGGAAAACAACTTAGAGACAGACAATCAGTGGAAAAGGAAAAGCTGTTAGAATGGTGTATGGCGGGTAAGTGTTTATATGTAGAATATCAACGGAGGACAGGATATCGACTGTGATAATCAAAATGTTATCTAGTAACGTCTGAATGTCATCCAGCATGGTGGGTTAGGCCCCACAATAATCACACGCTCACACGGTAGTGCAAGAGTGTTGTATGGACGACCGTCAAAGTCAATGGGGAATGGCAAAATTTGACCCTCAGCCGACACTAAACCCCTGAACCGATCGTCACCAAATTTGAATCCACAGATGACCTCAGGAGTCGTAATAAACAGACTGAATGAAAAAGTGAGTTAGTTACTTACTAACGATCGAAGGTCCAGCCTGCCTGAGGCAGACTCTATGGTAGTTGACAAGCAGGGCAGTGTGCAAGTCACTCGTGTGTTCCCACAAAGAATCGATGCTATCTATGGCGGTGATCGATGTCAGAGAAATGTCTTGCTCAAAGAGATCAGTACAAAACTCCTACAAACACAAACTGACGTCATTGTGACAGCAATAACCAGCAGTGGAGACAACTGACAACCTTTTGACGTCCACTGTTGTCACATGGGTACAGCTGTAAAGCATCCTGTGCCAGACCGTAATTTTTGACATCCGGGCACTCTGACGCTCAGTCCTGAGCGTAAGAGTACCCAGATGTCAAAAATTACAAGCGACGGCTTAACCCGGTCTGGCACAGGATGCTTAATAGCTGTACCCATATGGCAACAGTGGACGTCGAAGGGTTAAAGTCGCGTACATTACACCACTTCCAAAGAACTCCAACATGAAACCGACAGATGCTAGCTTGTTTTGACTGATTACCAATCTGTCGGTGGCGTCAAAACCATTGGTGCTTGCTGTCAGAGGCACTGGACTGTGAAGAACTTGACCACAGTTGTTACTCGTTGCCTACCAAAAACTTCTTGATCAGTTAAGGCTTGATCTTAGTTACGCAAGTTTTTGCACGCAAGTTTTTTGAGTCTACTACCCAACCAACTTTGTGCCTTCATCATCTACTCCCACCTCCACGTGACCCTGAACTCCTCTCACGATTGAGAGCGCCTTCTAAATATCCTCGCACCAGCAATAGGACAAAAAAGGTACCAGTCGTTTATTTCATTCGCTATTAGTAACTATCAGACTAGCTAGATTTTTTTAGTATTTCTAATTTGTGAGTGACTACCTGTGTATTTTACTTGTGTTGTGTATTTTTTTAACTGTATGGTTGTGCTATTTAGCCGATTTGGCTATAACGAAATAAACATAAATACATACGGCTACCATGAGTGCTCTGCCTTGCCAACTGTCGGCTCTTAAGTGAGTCGTTGTGTACGTGCATTTCTGACGATCATCAGTCCAGCAATACTATCACATAATCTTGAATTTGTTGTTGTTCTACAGAACTCGGACGTTACCCTGGCCCAGACGATGTTGACAATCGGATGCTTGATAGGCACAACATTGGCGGCCAGCGACAGTGAAGCCTTGTCGAGACCCATACGCAGTATTTCAAGAGATCGCTGGTAGAGCTCCGACGCCGGCTTGTCAAGAAGCCGGTGTGAAAAGATGGACCTCATGACCGAGGCAGGCATCTGACAGTCTCCGAGGTTTACCAGCGACTCAGGCGTTTCACCTGGCACAAAACACGTCCGACACATTCAGCAGTGATGTTCGCGAACGACGTCATTAATAGGTCAAATTCGGACAACCAATAGCGTTAGATGTTAGACGAACATTGTCCTAAAGTTACGCTAACACGCTGACACAAATTTTTCACGTACTTTTTCACATGTAATCGTGTTAGAATTAAAATCACACACATTATTGCGCCCGTTAACCTTCACTCGTCCATTAACGGCATTGGCGTGTCACAGCGTTCAAATGTATGTCCGATTTTGAACGACCTAGATAGCTAGGCCAACCTATTTGGTGCAATAGTGAACTAGTCTGCTGAACTCCACAAGGACAATATTAAATTTACAGTGATGACTGCATTTTGAACTAGAACCAGAACTAACATAACGCTAACTGGCACCAGTAAAAATGTAGTAACATGCTGGTCTCGATCAATATACCAGTAGTTAATCTACGTCGGGCCGGGTTACTACTTGGATGGGTGACAGTGTGCGGGCGGGTAAACCATCTCTGTATGTAGCCAGACAACTGCATCGACTCAGCCTTCTCCCCTACATGGGATGGTAAAATAAGTATCAGCTTTGGGGCTGAGTAATAATAAATGGCGATGGTGAGTGTAGTTAACTGGCAGCCTACAGGTGGGCTTATGGCCCAAGGTGATCGGCTTGGTTCAAAGGTCGGCGGCCAACTGGCAATGTGCTGCATTCAACACATGAACCGGGTGAACTCTCGCAATGCTCTAAGCACGACGATAGCAGCATAAAGATTATCCTGGTATTATTATTATTATTATGCCTCATGATGGACAATGTAAAGCTACCATATAGGCCCTGATCATAACATATGGTGAAGTGACTGAGGACTTGTCTAAATACTGGCACCAACGCAACGATGCTCTTCTCGGCTACACTAAATGTCAACAATCAACTCATAACAGCCTATCACCATATAGCTCTATGACTGCTGCCTGTTGCAAGCATTTATGTTTCCAGGGTGATATGTTCAGTGGGAGGTTAACTCAGGACATGGTCGGGCAATGGTCACAGATAAAGATCACCACCACAGGTCATGAAGTACAATGGGAAGGAGCCTGTTTCAGCAGTACGCCAATGACTTCACAAGTCCAAAGCAAGCCTGTACCTGCCAGCTGATGGCTGCTGCGAAGAATGGCGGCTGACTCATAGAGCAGGCCGAGACGAATGGCAACGTCGCTGGACATTACTGCGTCGACAGCATCGATGTCGCACCAGTGAATAACGTAATGGACGGCCTCCAATATCTCCACCCACTGTCAGCACAGACCAGCTGGCATCACTGTAGACGTGTGTGCCTAGACTGTCAATCAACTTCTCAACAGTAACTGATACATTCAACTCAATAGTCAGCAGTGTATTGTATTGATGTCGTTTATTAACATGTAACAAACGTACATTTTATACAATTGATAAAATCATGAAAAGCAAATGAGTAAAGAAAAAAGAACACAATATAATACAGAAAAAACACAAGCATGAAAAACACATGCAACTAGATGATGAAACAAATAGGCATATTAACTAAGAACTAATAGACTGAACAAAAAAGATAACGAGGAACGAATGATCTTCTATGTAATTGAGTTTTGTGGGAGGAAAGCTTATATGAATGACTTTTAGGCCGGAGAGAGTAAACCTGATCCTTAACAGGGGGAAGAAGGAAATGTAGACAATGGTTGGAGTAGGTTATGCTTTTGAAAAGTTTACTATCGGCCGACTCAGTAATAACATCCAGGGTAAAGCCATATCGGTGAGCACGTTTTAACAGCTGATTATCGTTCAGTGTTTCACTGGCAAGGTGTTTCTGTTTCAATCAATTGATCGATCGATCAATCGTATTTTTACAGGGGCTAAGCAAATTAATTAGTGCTAAAACAAATAAGGTGCCGACGACGGAAACAACTGTTCAAAATCAGTTTCACGTGACGTCTGAACAAGTTTATGCTCGTTGATGTGACGGTGAAAACCAGCAAATTGTTCCAGATCTACGGACTGGCAACTGGAAATGCTCGGCTATCATAGAGAGAACGCACAACCAGACAGTTGAGTGACAGCAGAGTAGAAAGGCTGCCCAGCTATGTCGTTGGCAATAGTGCCACAAAACACAAACAGTCTTTGTCCCAAGGCCTATCCTTTTCCAAAACTTCTTGCAAACAAAAAGAAATACCCATATGAAAGCTAACAAGGGCGCTCCAAGAGAGTGCAAACCTTGCCGACTCCGTTGATGCGTGCCAAGCACTTTGGTAAGCTGATGACAGGAGACTGATAGCGGCCGAGAGTCACTTTGCATCGGCTCCATAGCATCAGTGCAGCATCCATGACCAAGTCAGCATCCAAGTCATTCGGCTGGACAAAACAACATCATACGATATAATGCGTGCAAAATACAGCCAATGCCCTAAGCTAGTGTTACCAGTAAGGTGTTCATTTCCTTGACTTTTGCAGTGCCAGTGATTACTGGACACATTAATTGATCTTGTTACTAACTTATTTATAATGTTTATATTCCAGTAACTCGTTCCTGTGACTCCACCTGGTGAACGACCTTCGTACTAACCACACATCTACTAAATAACTCTACTACTGAATACATCAGCTTTGTGTATTGTTGTTTACTTTGTCTACTGGTCCAGATAATGCCAGTTAGGTCAGGTCCCCCCCCCCACGATAAGTGCACCATGAATGGCAGCATTAGAGACCCTGAGTGGTGGCCATGTTCCTACATAGGTCACTGTAACTTTTGACTTAGCCTTTCGCTAAGCCTTTTGCTGAGCTAAAGTTCGGTCTAAGAACAGACTTAAGTCAAAAAGTAAGGTGATTTCTCTGAGCAAAAGTCTTAGACCAAATTTCGGTCTAAGTATGTAGTTAGACCGATGTTAAGCCGAATTAACTGACTTAATTCGGTCGAATTTGCATGGAAGAGATAGCTTAAGTCACTTTACTTTTCGACTTTCGCTCAGCGAAAGTCTAAGTCCAAAGTTAAATTGAACTTTGGTCTAAGTCCGGACTTCAGCATTGAGCTTAAGGTTTCGATTCGCTGAGCGAAAGGCTAAGTCAAAAGTTAAAGTGACCCATAGTCGTGAAGCCGGCACATTTATCACGGCAACAAACAAACTAATTTTGACACAAAAACAGCCGTCTGTGGTCAGTTACATTAATGAAAATGGTAACGCCTTGAAATAACACAGTTTACCGTGAATGGCCCGTTGACAATGGCAGTCAGAATGCTCGCAAGTTGTACCAATTCCTCCAGTTCAACTAATTTCCCTACAACAAACAATGTCTTACACTACAATGTCGAAAATTGCCTGAGGTTATCACATCACAGATGCATATCTTTATCCAGTCAGAAACTGTACAAGAGTGCCACAGTGTAGGGATATGCAACGTTATGTGAACTTCAAACAATGTTTCAAATACAACAGAAAACTGTACAGATGCCACAGTATAAGACACTTCTAAGTGTTGTAACAGAGTTCAGTATGTGACACATGGAGTACTGATTTTCTGTGAAATCATTTCCCATTCCAGGCTAAATGCATGCATCACTTCATTGCAAAGACTCGCCGAATGCGCTGCTAAGTTTCAGCTTTCTAGCGCACGGTAAACAAAGTGCACTGTACCGTCGTGTGTGTGGCAGCACTCACTGTCTGCCAGTTTATAGCACAACAAGAGTTGGTGACATCAACAAAGCCTAGTTAACACTGCTCACAATGCCCACAATTAAATGCGGAGAAAGTTCCCTAATGCTCATTTTTCCAAAACCCACCCGTATTTAAGGCCCCAGTCTTGTTAAGACTTTTTGGAATTTCAGAACTGAGTTTAGCTCTGAGAAAACTAGAGTGATAGGACCATCGGGCAGTGAAAGAGCTTCATGATATGTTCAGCCATTTGGACATTTTTCATAAGTTTCCTCCAATGTTTAGTATTTCCAGGTCACAATTTTACATTTCCCTATCACCATAATTCTCAAAAGTTTGACAAAGCAGAAAGATCCTCATTAAACGATAAAATATTCCATAGTAATGTCGATATATATCTAACTAGCACCTGCAGTTACGATTTACCTCTACTGGCTAAGGAACTATCAGAACATATATGACTGTTTCTGTCACTGCATGGTCCCCAGCTATTCACAGTTTGCCATCTAAAACGATTAATGCTAAAATACACCGATTAACAGCCGGCGTTCTGTTTTTATCTGAACAAATTTCATTCTACATGTAGACTGCTACTTAGATTTTATTAGCCGACCGTACTAACGGTCGCGCTATTGGTACAGTGTTGTGTCTGTCTGTCTGTCTGTCTGTCGTCTGTCTATGACGTTATGTACTGTGGCTAAACGGTGCGTCCTAGAGCAAAAGTTACTATTGAGAGCCTATAGGAAGTCGTATATGAGAAATCGATTGGTACCAATATGAATGACCTTGACCTTCGTTTAGAGGTCGTATCAAGGTCACGTCAACCATTGCGTTACATTTGACGTTAAATATCTTGGAAACCGTTAGAGATAGAGGTTTGTTCCAAAGGACTACCAGTAGGAAATGGCATATGGGCTATCGAATGGCACGTGACCGATGACGTCACGTAACCTTGAAAGGTCAAACTCGTGATTCCAATACGCTTAGAGCGCAATATCTCGAAAACTACTTGAGCTAGAGACTTCAAATTTGGTTTGCAGCTTTGTATCGGGAATGCCTAGCGGGCGCACAAATAATTTCCCTGAAAGTGGGCATGACCTAGGTCACGTGACCCCTACAATTTTTGGCATACGATCGAACATATCTTTAAAACTACTTGAGCTAGAGACTTCAAATTTGATACACGGCTTTGTATCGGCAATGCCGAGCAGGCGCACAAATAAATTTCCCTGAAAGTGGGTGGACTGGGCGTGGCCTAGGTCACGTGACCCCTACAATTTTTGGCAGTACGGTCGGCTATCCTAGCGACAGCTTGGCTTCTTGTATTACAATTTATCCTAATATCATTCAAATAAGCTGCATTTTAAACAGCGACAGAAAGTCACTGAATACTGAGGCGGTCTGCCTTCACGGATCTGAACCTGTACTGAATTAAAGGGGCACTAGCGTTTGTTTGTTTTAGTTTCTTCTTTTTTTATATTTTTTGCTAGCTACGTGTGCTAGATAAAGCTGAGTACTCAGCTTTCGAGTCCACATTAAATCTTCTATCTTATCGTATCGTATCGTATGTATTTATATACCGGTGTCCACGGTGGCAGGTGTCACATCTGCAGCAGTCCCAGTGGTCGGCTTATGCTGTTTGCCTCGGCCGACCGCCCTGTCATATGCCTGCAGGATGTTTAGCTCTGCATCAAGAGCCAACTCTTCATGCACCTGACAACACAGCATCACCGTCACCGTCATCATCACTCGTGCCAAGGATCTGACTTCAATCCCGACACTGTGCACACCGCTGATTTCTGTATTATTATTATTATTTGTTTGCGTTCGATTTTGGGCGTTAAAAACAAAAGACAGAAAACACAGATGCTGGAATGGCTAGAACTCATATGCAGACCTCGATGGTTCTGTGGTGTAGACTACTGTAACACTGGTTTATCAGAAGCCCTGTTACATCGACTCCAGTCAGTCAATCGGTTTTACAAAAGTCATTATTATTATAACAAGAGTGTTAGCTATGGCAGCACCATTAGCAGCATCATACAGTCACTTTTACTGTGTGATGCTATGCAGAGCACATTATTGCTATGGCAAGTCGTCTGTCCATCCGTCTATTTGTCCGTCCATCCATGACATTGGGGTATCGTGATGACATAAGTTGAAATTCTTCAAAAATAATTTCACAGTCACAGTCAGTATGTTAGCTCTCTGCAAACCCCAACATCATGGATCTACTCCAAGAGAACACAGTGAAATTTTGGCCAAATAGGGGATGGGGTATGAAAAGAAGTGACGTTCAACACTCAAAAGCTCTATCTCTGAAACGGAGCAAGATAGCACCAAGGATATTGAGGACCAATAGGAAGTCCCATAATGCGCTTTTGATTGGTGCCCAAATCAACGACCTTGGATGACCTTGAAGGGTCATTATGCACTCTGTTTCAAAACATGTGCACCAACCGACAGACCTCTGCTGCAGCCATAGCACGAGGCAACCAGAAGTCGAAGAAGTCCCACTGCTGGTAGCAGTACGACCACTTCAGAAACCTCACTACGGCACTGAGTGGCAGACCATGATCACCTACAGACCACACAGCTAATCATTAAGAAATACTAGTTCAACAAACATACTGGCACACAGCAATAACCTGCTCCACTATAGCTGATAGCTGACCACGAACGAGAAGTTCTGCAGCATATTTGACTCACAAAACGGTGATTCTCGACCCAAGAAATTAACGACAAACCCATTTCCCAACGTTCAAACTGGAAAAAGTTTCAAAGACTGAGCTGCAGGAGACAACCGAAATGCTATCAACTTTTATTATTTCAAGGCCAGGATCTATATAAGGACTTCGCCAAAACACACCCATAACTTATAAAAAAATAATCCTGCTGGCAGACAGCTAGAAAGTAACATGAAACACAGGAAAGTGATTCGGCCACATAAAATGTACTATAACCGTCTGTCTGGATTCTGGAAGTCTGCCTTGGTAGCTTAGTGGGTTAAACCATTGTGTGCACTGTTCTTGGGCGGTTACCTGAACTGATCACGGTTCAACTCCCAATCTGGGTCAGATACGACACGATACGATACAACAGGATAAGATAGAAGAGTTTAACACGGACTAAAAAATCTGAGCATGTTACGAGATTACTTTTGCCAAGTTGACTGTCAGTTATACACAGCTGACGACACTGACCAGTGGCAGCAAGCTCCAGCAGAGATCGGTTGAGCACGACTCCATCCATTCCCTGTACTCCAGCACCACCGCCGCCAGCACTGTCAGTCGACGGTTTCACTGGGCTACCACCACCACCTACCAAAAGGCAAACCAAAACCATCATCTCAGTAACTCACTGTCGCTTCAAAGCAATAATATAATTAAAGTTTCTAAAGCACAGAAAAGGCCAAAGCTCAATCAGCAAACGATCGCGTTAAGGATGTATTTCTTTTGTATACACAGCAGAATTTTTGTTCGACGTGCAGATAACATTGGAAAACACCAAGCAAGTATGTTACAGCAGCAGTTCGTGAAGCTGACAGCTTGCATTCGTTCAGACGCAAGCTCAAAACGCACCTGTTTACTTTGTGTTTTAATGACTGATTAACTGTTTTTGGATTTTTGCAATGCACTCCCGGTCCGGTGCCGAGTAGGGAGGGCATAACAACCTCCACTTACTTACTTACTTACAAACAGGTAAATAATAGTTGACCAGTTGCAGCCTTGATCCTAAGAGGTGACTGGTTCAAAATCCATGATAATGCAAGACATGAGAATCATTCACACTGCATCAAGCCCAGTGAAACAGAATGGGTAAAAAGACGACATAAGTATGAACAAGGACAACCGACCGGAGATAATTTCGTGTGCAGCCGTGAAAAGTTCAGCGTAGACATCGAGTAGTTCGGTGTCGCTAACATCGGCCGGGACCGGCGCAGCGCTCAGCAGCGTTCGACGATTGGTGTCGGTCAAAGCCTCCAGTAAAGCCAGAGCTTGAGCCGCGCTGCCCTGACACATGATGACCAACAGTCTCTCGGTAGCAGTCCGCGGCCATGGCTGCTACACACGCACAGACGCACCACGATACTCAGCTCTTGTTCAACCGATAAGTTTTTTCATGTTAACCCTTTGACGCCCACTGTTGCCATATAGGTACAGCTATAAAGAATGTAGCTGTAATTTTTGACATCCGGGCACTCTGACGCTCAGGGCTGAGTGTCAGCGTGCCCGGATGTCAAAAATTACAAACGACGGCTTAACATCTGGTCTGGCAAAGGATGCTTTACAGCAACAGTGACCGTCAAAGGGTTAAGTATGGTAATTTCTATAGTGTGCCTATAAGCCAGCTAGGCTGGCTTAATCTGCTCCACTTGGATATGTTACAGTTACCAAAGACCTCAGCAGTGACTATATGGTGAGATCAGTCCGCAAGAGAGACAGACTGAGGAGGAAAAGACTTGGAGACAAGAAATAGGTTTTAGCACAGAATGGTATGCGCCATGAGATAAGTTGACAACAGGACTAGGATTTGAGCATGAGGATAGAGGGGAGCAGTGGAGAGAGTGGGGAACTTTATTCCATAACTGAGGTGCTGCATCATTGCATGTTTGTAGAAAAAAGTTTCTGGCCGCCAAGAGAACATGCTTGAGATAGTATGTCTGGGTAATGGAGATCCATATACATTTGCTTACATATCCTCATGTCTGGATGCAGTAGTGTGCTAACAGTACTAAGACAATCAGTCGTACAATACCGGCGCCGACTCCTTCACGTTGGCCTGTTGCTTCGGTTTCACGGCACCTTTGGACTTCTTCCGCGTTTCAAACACCGCTCTCTTGAAGATCATCACTGCCATCTGCACAGCGAACAGTGAACATCATAGACTCTTCAAAACAGAGAAGAAAACGTTCAAATGCATTTAAATGTGAAAAATGCACAAAACTTCATTTATGTAACGTAAGTAAGCGTGCTTAAGTAAACGTAGCCAAAAACCTAAATATAGGGTAATAGTAAAACTATTAACATCAGTGAATGCAAGTGCAAACAGTAACACACAGAAACAAACAAAAATATATTACAGGTGGAATAAAAAATAAGAATAAAATGAAAATAATTGGTGTTTTTGTTCTGTTCGGATTTCTAGGAAATTTCAAGATAGGCCTGAGGAAAGATAATAATTCAGCAACACAAACTGGCACAAGAAAATAATATAGACAAGAAGTTAGCTGTAGGAAGGCTGAAAAAAATTGTGCAACAATAGGTCACAACTAAACTAAAACAAGTTTTGATAAAAACATCCATCTAAAGTGCACACATTTTAGTCCGATATTCTTAGAACTTTCCGGCAGCAACATACATAAAACCAACAGTCAGTGTAGCATCATATGCACTAACAATACATCAGTGCTACTGGAACTATTGCTGCAAATTCTGCAAACACAATTTAAACACCATCAAACATACCTGACAATCAGGGGTGTAGTCGTAAATTTTTATTTACCGGAACGCTCCTCTTGCAAATCGAATTTGATGCATTTTAGACTTAAAATAATGACATCTGGTGGCAACAATTTCAATAATTTTTCTGAGA
>Ga0056114_1000794_pt1 | contig 12442 bp, 14 predicted proteins | sample WorMetHERISLAND1_FD_77005 | JGI IMG/M metagenome (GOLD analysis project Ga0056114, IMG submission 77005) | Marine gutless worms symbiont microbial communities from Max Planck institute for Marine Microbiology, Germany - Olavius loisae HERON... ...
ATAATTTTATTACTTCTGGGGCCACATTCGCGAAACTTCTTAGGAAAATCTTAGGACGATTTCTTATCTTATGAAAATCATAGGAAACTATTTGACAAGGCACTAGTCTCGAATTATGAAATAATTACCCAATAATAATTTGTAATTAAGTCGTGAATTAGTAAGTAGAGAGAAATTATGTCTGGTTAGTGTTTTTTTTAGATATTGTCAAAGATTGTCCTAAGATAAGAAATCGTCCTAAGATTTTCCTAAGAAGTTTCGAGAATGTGGCCCCAGAAGTAATAAAATTATAGTGCACCTTAACAGCTACGTTACTGTAAAACATGCAGTATGAAAGTCAGTATGTAATGACAGTACGTCATCATCAGCTGAATGGAGACAACACTGTTCAGCTGCCGAACCTCACAAACTATCAGTGTTACATACTTAAATGCAGTTGTCATTAACGCTGTCAGTGAAGACTGAGACTGACGGAGATCAGCTGTGATTGGCCGACAGCATCCCGTCCCAGTGTACACGCAAGCTGTTTGCTACCAACATACTCGGCAGGCAGCGAGTCCGCCGGCAGCAGCAGCCTGAGTCCAGACGTCGACCGGTAGATATTATCAGCTGGCACAGTGATCTGACGATGATCGTGTTTCACTGACAGACAGACTGGTAGAGATGGGTTAATGTGTGTCAGTAGGTCAAACGGCAGAGTCATGAACTGACGTAGTTGCTGCTCCTTCAATGAACTCTGCATCTTCTCGCCGTCTTCACTGCCATTAGCAGCATCAGTATCCTTGTCGACATCACGTGGTGCTACGGCAACCTCATGCTGACTTTCAGCACGTCTGTCACTGTCATCATTATCATCCTGTGAAGCTGTCTCTTTAGCTTCAGTTGTCAACATTTCTTGACTTCCGTCAGCTTTGCCACTCTCACTGTCTCTGTTACGTGACAAAGTCATGTGCGATCCTCGTACAGTATCTTCGGCTGCTTCTCCACTGCCATCAGCCACATCTGCTGATGTTCCACGTGCTAGACACTCGGACTGTGAACTGTCTAGTTCGACTGTCATCTTGGTGTCGCTGACAGCTATTTCTGGTTTGTTACTGCAAGTAGCAACAGTGACGGCTGATGCCGACACTTCACCAGCACTGGTTGTCACTTCTGATCCTCCCAAATGTCCGAATGACGTCGCCTGAATCACAGAATCACCTACAGCAACTGTACCGGCATCTGCTTGTTCCCGTCTTGTCAATATCGCACGTATGTCAGATTCGGTTGTGACTGGCACAGTTCTGCTGTCATTCACTGATGTTGCTGTTTGTTCTGAAAGTATCTGCAACTTGGCACCACTTGCCAGGCTGGCTGCATTCACTGTGACGTGTTGTAAGGACTCAGCTGATGATATATCGGGACCATTTCTTGACATCTGTGTCACAGAACACACTGTTCTGCTGTCGGATGCTGTTTGTTCTACTTGACTGGAAACTATCATCTGTGCAGTGTATGTGGAACACGCTTCAGTTACGATGCTGAGTGACAAAGAGCCAGTCATCAGTGATGGACGTGTAGTAGAAAGCTGAGGCTCAATGCGGACTGGTGCTGTGCTGGCAACCATGCTACTTGAGCTCTGTGCCTCATCACTGGTGGTCAATGTGTGTGGCTCACTACCACTGGTCACAGGTGGTAGCTGGGTATTGAGAAGGTACTTGCTGGTCTGTAGATCAACAGTCAGCTGCCTACATGGCTACAACAGACATTCACAACAGTGTATGATGTGGAATGTCAGTGAATTATTCAGTTTGCACTAGAAAGCTGATGAGCAGACAGCTTAATCAATATGCCACACATAACCAGGAAAGAGAAAAGTACAATGCGATACGATAGAAGAGTTTTAACGTGGACTCAAAAGCTGAGTGTGTTCAGCTTAATTTAGCACACATATCCAAAAAAGAAGAAACTAAAAACAAACGCCAGTGCCCAATTAGTTTCGTACAGGTTCAAGATCAGTGAAACAGCCCAGAAGTAATCAGTGACTACGGAGGAAAGTATTAGAGATGGATTTCCATAAAGAGCTTATCACTGCTTTGCTTTAACATGCCAGAGACATCTTAATCAAGAGACTTCTTAATAATTCTGATCATTCACTGTGACTCGAGCTTTTGCTGGTCCAGAGCCCACACTGTATATGGGTATGAAATATTAAATTTTATCGAGATCAATCAAAAGCAAGGAAGTGGTAAATGCAGTGAGACGATACGGTACCTGGCAAAGAAATCCAACATGACGTCCAAGGTAGCTGAACCCGACACACTCTGGATGAAACAGAGCCATGCACATGTCACAGTAGAGAGACGGAGGGACTCCGAGACGACCAGAGCAGTCCATACCACACACCTTCTCAGCCCATACACCAACACTACACAACACACACATATACATATGCAGTCTCTCACTTACCCGGTATTACAAAAACAAACAACCAGGGAGATCCAGTATCTAGACCATTTATTTATAACCCACTTCACTGTAGCACAGAAATAATATCATCCTCTGGGCCCAACTGGTCTCTTAGTTCAATTTTCTTTTAAATACACAAGTAACCAGTTTATCCAGCTATGGAAAATATTCCTATTTTCTGTAAACAGTTTTTAAAATAGTTATCCTATTAGTTTTATTACAACTAACTTGATTCTTTTTACCATGTCTGTTACTGTTAATCACTCCATACAGTTTGTGAAATACATAACGAAAATCAGAAGAAAGAACTGTGGTAAAACTAAACTATGGATTACAACCAAAAAATGTAACATCTGGTACATGTAACTATCCTGTAAGTGAAAAGAATCCATCTCAAAATCTGCATATGATGTTCCGATGTTCACAATTTTGTGGATATCTAAAGTTTGGGAGTCCACTGAGATGTCCATTTCACAACCACAAAAACTGCAACACTTATTATTGTGATTACTGGCACTATTAACATTAATAATACTTATTATTAATACTACTAATTACTCAAATGGTGATGAAGATGAGAGACCTCTTAACATGTCCAGTCTGGTCAGCATTGGTCGTCAGTGTCTTCAACTTGTCGTGTAACACTGTGTTTATCCTTTGACGCACCACTGCAACACCGTTGCCTTGACTGCCCATACGTCTGAACGGCGGCAGTTTAACAACTGGTGACAACTTCGGTTGTATTGGCACGAAGCCGCCAACAGCTTTTGTGGTAAGAGGTACGGTAGACAAGATCTTTTTCACCGACATCACCACGCTGCCTGAAGAGCTTTTCACAAACGTTGACGCACCGGAAGTCAACTTTGTGATCACGTTTGCTGGTGACGATGACGACGACGACGCGGACGAGCGAATGATGACAACTGTTGTTGAACTGGCCGGTCGGCTGGTGATAACTGATGACGCCGGTAGACGAGCCTGTGACGTGCTGACAAATTTCACTGGCTGCTTCTGACTACCGCTCGTGTTCAGCACAACCACTTTCGACGCCAGATTCTGTGCATTTGACACTCTAATCAGTGACACAGATGTGGATCTTGCCTCTGCAGCAGTGGACGGCTTTTTGAGCAGTGAGTCTGACTTTCCTGACGCTGATATGCCAGGAGAGATGACCACTGTAGCAGTGGACTGTTTTGGCCGCATCACAGACACAGTAGGGTTTTTTCTCGCCACTACCGATGACCTCGCTGTGCTAATGTTACCAGGCTGTGCTGTATGCTGCCCGCTGCTTGCGCTTGTTGGTAGAACAGCAATGTGTCTCATTGGCTGTTGCTGCTGATCTGTTGGCATGGAAACGAGGATGCTCTGTCGTTTCCGTGGCCGACCACGACGTGATGGCAATGCAACCGGCGGTACATTAGCAGCTGATTGTAAACCGACAGTCGGCTTTTCTGCAAATGATCAACAATTAGTCATAGTTAATGCCTAAAAGCCAAACAAGAGCATTAAAAAACAACAAAAAATGAAATTGCTATAACGTAGATTCTTTTACAAATTGGAATTACCACCAAAAATTTAATGACTAAAAATTGAAATCAGAAACAACAACGTAACTATTTACATGAAAGATACAATTATTAAAATGTACAGACACTTGGGTAAATCAGATTGTTTTTGCGATTACGATATTCATTAAAAAGCCCACATCGTGTTCTCAAATAGACAGACTTAAGCACCCTCTGTACATTTATGAGCATGATGTGGACTATTTTGATTACTTTGTCTTATAGTGATTTCATTTACGCGAAAATGGTGACAAGTAAGTAAACGTGTATACTCCTACAGCTTGTACACCTCAGTGTACATCATATGTACATCATACACCTTGTCTCCATACTTCATGTGCTTAAACAAAAGTATACATCAGTATTTATTTGATTTAAGTCCACATAAACTGTTCACATTTGAATCATAAAATCCAAAACAAGATCCACAGTCCACACACCCCAGCAGCACTGCACATTTACTGCATCATCTGCATTAGCCGTGTCATAGTAACCCACTGTTCACCAGCCTCGGGCTCTCCAACGACACGCCAGCCCACCAAGCGCTCCAGTGCCGTATGGACCTGTCACTTGGTCACTGCCGTAAACAAGACTGGAGGCACCACCTAGGAACCAGGTCACCCAGTAACTGCTGGATCGACCAACTCCACAGGACAACAACACTCCACTGGCTGATTTGTGGAGAATATCCATAAGGCATGGTCATTGGGGCTGATACTACGGTCCTCACCGACTGTGCGTTAATGACGACAACCTCAGTTTTGCACGACACGAAATATTAAACCAACCCCGACATCTATCAAACAATTTTCTGAAATCAAGTGAAAAAATTCTGGATGCAGGCTGACGATTCTTTTATGACATTTTCTTTCTCTGCATTTCATCAGTTCTTTTCACCTTCAACCTCTCAAAATGTTGCCTGTCCAAGGTCTTTTAAAAGGTTCACAGAAGTTCATCAATGACTACTGCATTGGTCTAATTGTGCCTGCAGACAAAGAGATAAAACAGCAGACTGCGGAGGCAATTGCCAAGCCTACGTGGCTGGAAAATAAAAGAAGTCTTCTGCCTACTGACAACTGAGTGACTCGTAGTCTGAACTAACTGACCATCTGGACTTGCTGCTTCAGATGTCGTTTTGGAATCTCGGCAGTCAGATGCTGACGACGACGCCGAGGCACTTGACTGTGCCGTGACGACGCCGGGAGCTGACAGTGCCTTGGTGTGACGTCGGCCCATAATGTTTGGTACACCAGCCATTCGCACCACCTCACCTGGCTCATGGTAGATCGGTTCACGGATGAACGTAAAGCACGCGGGACTCAGCGGTGAGTTAGTTCTCTTCACTGGACACAGCCAAACATCAGACATGTTGGTGATGAAAACTTCACTGGCAGTGTCAATTAACCCTAGAATGCTGAAACCTTTTTTGCAACCTCACATGCCCCAGTGGGAGAGTTGTTGCAACCCCTTCAATATTGGTACTAGGGATGCAAATTCCCAAGTCCTATACACCGTTTGACAGGGAATCCTCAGCTGAATTTAGAACAGTTTCAATGATGTTCATATCTTGCATGCAACTGGAGCTATCACTGATCAACCACGACCACTATCATACGTTTCACAAAATATAGCAAACTTACGTTGGCTTTGGCAGGAAAAAAAATGAATACACTTATGAGCTTGAAATAGTAGTTACTATTTAAAGTACTTTAAAGTGTTACATAAAATTGTGTAAGAAACACAGAAAGCAAAAAAATTAGTCATTTAAGTAAGTAAGTAAGTAAGTAAGTAATTATTCTGCTCAACATATTTGCTGTTCATGGCATTCTGTGATTATGCTATATAATATTAGTCACTTAAAGTACAGTATATGTCAACAATAAATCTGACATTCATAACAGTATCACAGCCAGCCACATATATTACTAACGATATGTTGTATCTTTAAAAGTTCAGAAAATGAGAGTTAATGCAGAAGCAAAAGAAACACAGAAGTAATGCAGGCCTTCAACTGACCAGACAAGTTTGGCCTTGGCCTTGGCCTTTAGGCTCCAGGCCTTGGTCTTGACCTTTAAGGCCTTGCTGCAAGACCAAGACCAGTTAGTATTACAGATGTAAAGTATATGGACTTGGAACGTGTGGGGACAGTGCATTGAAGCCCTTGCTGCAGTGAGTATTTTGTGTGCCGGCTACTTATACCCCAGTGGAGTGGGATTTTTGCAGAATAGCTTCAATAATAGGCCATATCGTGCATGCATAACCAACTTGGTCAATGGTCATAGGAACTTTGGTCTATGTGAACTGTAACAGCCACATCTGACTGGCGTTATTAGACGTGGATTTTACACTTTAGATGTACCAAAGTTGCTAAAACCGACTGACTGTCTGTATTACTCTAGTTCTGTGCTATACTTGTTCTTAGTTTGGTTTATTGGATAGCCAGATGGACTACACCTATATTGTGTTGCGTGAGACGTTGAAGTCGACTGTTAATAACAGAGACATTATTATCAAACCCAATCATATTCTGGGTTTGATTACAATTGTTGGGTTTTGCCTTTGTCATGAGGGTTGAGGCCTTGGCCTTCAGGTTCGAGGACCTGGCCTTTAAGGTTTAGGGGTTGTTGACAACAATGAAGCTATATACTCACAGTAGTCGATAACGTCTGGTCTTGATCTCTGTACACCATCACACATGGACACTCATCAGTTAGCAGATGAGCCTGTGTTGTACATCATCTGTTTGGAGTTTCTGTCTTGAGATAAAATACTTTTCAAACACTGTTTGTCAAAGTCCTCCAAAATTTCCTAAGGTGAATAAGGTGAGGTGAAACTTATATCCAACTCAAAGACCATAACCCTGTTGTAGTGACAAACCAAACCTATCCAATGAACCAATGATCCAAGACCTGACATTCACTGGCTCAGCATTCACTGTTCCAAGCTGCCTGGTGTCTGAAGCAACAAAGTGAAAAATCTAGTTTGGAGGTGCTAATCGCCAAGTGTCATGCCTGATAACTGAACCCGCAGCATGTGTATCTACCATTGCACTACACTGCCACAATGCTTGCATATCTCAATGTCATTCAGAGGAAAAACAAAAATAACACACCACTGTTATAAATACACCATCCTCAAAGAAATGTCATTCGGTAATTTCTGCGATAGTAACAAAAAAACCCGGAATATGTTAGCACAGTTGCAATGATGTTGCATGTAGGCAAAGAATGTAAATTACCAGTTTGACTTTATCAGGAGCAAAGTAGTAGATATCAATGAGGGGCTTTGATGATGATGATGTTGGCTGCTTATTTGACACCCCACGGTGAACCACTTCTCTCTTCCAACCTTCACAAACAGACCACATTTCACACCTTTGCTATTACACACACCCTCCATGCTCAGACGATGCCATTACCTGTCTTCAGCAGGTAGGCTTTGACTACTACAGCATTGCTTTCACAGTCTACACACAGTGAAGCATAACTAAGTCCTTTCACGGGCTACCAGCAGAACTCTCGACTCAGTATGCAGTACTTAGCACTCACTATCGTCATAAATCAAACAAATATTAATATTTTATACACTAGCTGTGATAGCTAAGTGCTAATGATATATTAAACTTTATGTCCCAAATAAGGTAGAATCACCAATGAATTTGTTAACCACTTCTCATCGCAAAATCCAACCCTAGTTCTCAAATAATCAAAGAACATTTCCACAGCGTTGCAAGCAAATCAGACACATGTCCTTGTGCCATAAGAAGTTATAAACAGACCCACCCTTCATAGACGATGCAGGCATTTCAAAGACATACAGAGAAAAGATAAATGGCTAGCAAAAACAGGGTAAATGTCATGTAACATAAAGTAACATTTGCTTAAAACTGTGGCCAAATGTCACACTAGTTAGTTAACTAAAACAGTTTCTATGCCCACAAACGTTACAGGTTGTAACATCTGAAACACAATTACCAAAGTCAAACGGTTTGATCCAGTCACTCAGTTCACCCATGTCAGTTACAGACTGTGAAGACTTTGGTGTCCGAAGTACAGATCGTGAGGCACCAACATCGCGACTCTCAACAAATGATGTCTTCATCTTCTTCGCCACTGCATCACAAGCACTTCACACCATCAAGTGTCGCCTGAAGACATGTATCTTCGCAAATAATCACTAACTTAAACTTGTCGTTCCAGCTGTACCACACAATATTTTATCTTGTACTTTTACGACTTGTTGAAGTGTTGTTAAAATTTTCTCATTACACTACAACACTGTAATAACACTCATTTCATGATGATGATGCTAACAACAGTAATAAAAAAATCCCATCAGAAAATGTGCATTAATATCTAAAACATAACTGTGTACTAGTGTCTACCACGCCAGTTTGCGTGTCCCAATAATGTTGTAAAGTCACTGACGCAAATGTTTTGTGTGGAAAAAATACCCAAAAAGTAATCGCAGGGGACACAGCAAACAGATCAGGGCTACCAATCTGTACCTTGGTCAGTTGTCCAAAAACACCAGTCAACTACAAATACTGAAGAGCACTCTCTGTGTCAAAATATGTATAATTAACTGAATCTCATCCACTTTGTAATAACACATCAGAGAATGAACACTGAACACTCACCAGGTGGAGTGCTTGTTTGAGGATTTGATGTCGACGACTGTGAACTAGTGTCAGTCAGTGCCGTCTCTGAAGTGCTACGACTGCTTTTATCAGCTGCCTCGATTCGTTCAGCTACAAGTTTACGCACTCGAGACTTGACAAGACCAAGAAGGACAGCAGCGGACGTTGACTTGTTGCGCCGCCGATCACTCAATTCACCGGCACGCTCAGTGTCATGGGTCTTCATCCTCGACCTCTTGCCAGAACCTCCGGTCACTCTATTGTGAAGCCCTGTATCCTTTACCAACGTGTTGCTGTCCATGGCACTGTTATCTTCAACAGCAAGTTTTGGTTCACTCGCAGGCTCAACGTCACCTCTGTTACTATCGGCCATATCCACCTCAAGTCTTCGTTTCTTTACCAACGGTATGTCGTCATCATTTCCAGTGGCTTCCAACTCTGATGCTGCACCATCACCGATCACGTCACCACGGTTCCTCTCAAGCACTTCCTGTTTTGACAGCCAGTAAGATCAATCATCATCACAGGTGCACAAAAATGTGCATTTAGCGATAAAAATCGATTTGTGCATCTATGCATATTTCGTGCACGAAATATCATTTATCTTTATGTTAAATTCTGAGTTTATTCATGATTTCAGTTCATTTACAGTTTGCAAATAACTGCACTACAACATATTCTGCCAGTTCACCTATTACCAACAGCGTGCTATCTAAAGCATGGTGTTATTCACCGTGTGCATGCACAAGGAATCCTAAAACAGTGATATTCACCATGGAATGGACTGAGCCACATTTTAGTAGCAGCTGACAGTAGCTATATAACTGAAGTTGAAGGCATTACGGTCAATACTTAACGAGTTACGCTTGCTCAGCAAGAAAATGACCCCCAGTCCATGTAACAACAATCAGTTTACTGTACTGTTCATGTCAAATTCTGCTACAGCTAAATAATGTACCAACTAAACTAAAAATCAACACAAAACCTAGGAGTTTTTCCGTTGTTTGGCTTTCTGCCACAGAACAATAAACAAGGTCTACACGATATTAAAACAAGGCCTGCAAATAGTGTGCGTCAATCACGAAGCACAGATTAGTGCATGTTGTGTAACGGCTCACAGCTGCTGATCATCATGTGTGTGCCTATGTATATAACTGTCCATATCTAAATGTCTTCAGTGGGCTGTATTGCATAGACAACCTAGTTTGTCGCCAAAATGACCTATAATTGTTATGCAGGACGTTAAACTCTAGATAGCAGACATTAACGATGTCAATATTAGTTGGCCAATGACATCAGACCACCTGTGGTGACTACCAAGAAAATGTATGCTAAATGTTATAGCTATCCAACATGCTGACATGAATTTCATAACAGACTCTTGATCAGAGAGCCACGTTTCACATTCTCCGCAATTTAGCACAAAACAAATTTTGTTCCTTTCCAAATTAATCAAACTTTACCATTCACGGATTATAAGATAAATGCACGTTTCAAACTAACTGACAGTCTGAACTAATCAAAGAAATGTGGTACCTAAGGTCTTTCCACTACATCTGCTCAACAACAGAAGACATTATGTGAACCTGTTGTGCTCCGGACGCACTGTTGTGGACATCACTAGATCCACTCAGATCATCATTTGTACTGGTCGGTTCAACATCATCCTTCTCAATCTATTGACAACAATGCCACACTGGAATAATGTAAAATTGGCAGCCTACCAAAAAGTACCAACTGGTGAGAAATTTATTTCATGGGCCAATTCAATTGTCTGATAAACAAATTCAAATTAATGGATAAATGTGGCCAATTCACAAGGACATCATGCACATCAATATAGCACAGATTCAAAAACCTCAACGGTGAGCATAAGCTACAAAACTTTGCAGATTTAAGAAGTGGCACTGACTGCTAGGGTTGCCAGCTCCAGCTTCCAGATCAAATGGGATGCCTAATATCCCTTTCACTTTCCTCATTGCCCTCATTTCTCTTTCAGTTTCTGCTGAATAGAAGTGTTGAGAGACAAACTAAAAACAGGTCATGTACTAAGTATTTTATAAGCCAGGTTTCACACATCAATGAAATACAAACAACAAGCACCTTCACAGTGACGGGTTCATCAGTAGCATCTGAGCAGCCTTCAAGTGGAACAATCTCAATATATTTCATAACACATGAATCATCATCCATCCTAACAGAATCACAGCATTATGACATTTACTAGCATATTATGCAGTACACGCAGACTAAAGTCTCAACTGACACTGTGTATGAGCTTCAGTATGCAGATGATGCCGCTCTACCAAGTCACTCGCCCTCGGACCTCCAGGAGAATCTGAATACTGCATTTTTGACAATTGTGAAACTAAGCACCACTGACTATGTACGAATACATCTGTCACAAGCAAATGCTGCCTGACTGACAGGTGGGCAGTGAATGCAGCATGTAAGATACCAGAAGTTTCAGATGTCACAATGAATCCAGTCAACTACTGGATTCTGGCATATATTGTGTGGCAGATCCTACATTCCACATTCCACACAGTTGCTGCTGTGCTTACCTGGTTTGCACTTCCTCTATCTTCCATCGCTAACCTTTGCTCTGAATGTCTGCTGTCATGTTTGTGCTGGCCTGCCTCTCTGCATTACACACGTTTTGTCAGCTGAAAACACCAGTGTATTGCCACCATCAGTTGCAGGCTGACATGACGGAACAGCTGTTGGTGCAGTCTGATTCATGTGACGTTTGTGCCCGGTGATGTCTGCAGAACCACTATTGGCAATGACGAGATTTTCAGTTGCTGATCCCTGCCACAGTGCCACTAGTGTACATATCTTGAGATCCTTGAACCAGCTCAACATCGTGCTATACGTCTCGTTTGACACTGGACTGTATGTGGTTGCTGTTATGCAATAAACCATTGTTCACCTTGCTTTCCAATGTATGAATCCAATGGATGTATCCAGAAACTGAGACGAGGGGAGCTCACACAGCACCAATGCCACTGACTGAAATAGCAACGTTATCAGTTTGTACCGCTGTCCACATGTACGAGGCACGTCAACAGCACTGCCATCAACATTCAAGCTGCTTACAGCACCTTGATCTGTGTCGCCGTGTCAAGAAGCTGCAACACCAACGTGGGCTATCAAGTCCTGCATTTTACACTCCGGCATATTACCTGTTGTCCCGCACTTTTCTCCCGCATTTTCTTTCCCGCTTTTTACCCGTTGTCACTCCCGCATCCCGCACTTCTGCACTCCCGCTTTTTACCTATAGCCCCCGAAGAAGACAAGACAATACGGGTCTGTCTAAAAAGCGAAATTCACGAAATCCAGTCAATGTCATGAAATCCACTGTCTAATTATCGAAATCCACTGCCTAAAGAACGAAATCCACGAAATCCACTCACCTACTACAAAATCCACCTCTATATAGCTAAAACTAATTAGCGAAATCCATGGCATTGGGAGGCTCTGAACGGACACTATACTGGACAGGCACTAACAACAACTGAAATACATATCAGTGGCAGCAGACCTACATTGTAACACTACAGTACCGCACGTAACCGCAATGAAAAATCACGTTCAAACAGCGTGTTTAGGCCTACATAATAAAAGTAGAAAAGTAAAGTAGGCCATTTATATCGTTCTTTGCGATCAGATCGCTGCAGAGCCGCTCTACAATACTCCCCTTGTTCATTGGACCCTATGCCTGCTGCCACATTACGGCGCATTAGCATGAAAGCCCTTGCAAGGTACCAAGTTATACTGCTTGGTGAAC
>Ga0056114_1000795_pt1 | contig 12437 bp, 9 predicted proteins | sample WorMetHERISLAND1_FD_77005 | JGI IMG/M metagenome (GOLD analysis project Ga0056114, IMG submission 77005) | Marine gutless worms symbiont microbial communities from Max Planck institute for Marine Microbiology, Germany - Olavius loisae HERON... ...
ACCGTTAGAGATAGAGGCTTGGTTCCAAAGGACCACCAATAGGAAATGGCATATGGGCTATCAAATGGTCACGTGACCGATGACGTCACGTGACCTTGAAAGGTCAAACTTGTGACCCCAATACGCATAGAGTGCAATATCTCGAAAACGGCTGAATTTAGAGACTCCGTTCCAAAGGATCACCAATAGGAAATGGCCTATTGGTTATCAAATGGTCACGTGTCCGATGACGTCACGTGACCCCCAAAGATGCTGTGAGGCAGTACGGTCGGCTATCCTAACGACAGCTTGGCTTCTTGTTAAAATTCTTTCGTGTGTGAAAAGAGAATTAAATTCCCACCACACCTTAAGCACATTTCCGCGTGCAGTACCTTGAGGAACTAAAAGTTCGAATTTATAGCAAAGTGCGTAAACAGATAAACTTAAAAATCGTATCGTTGGTATCACATGCAGTTGACAAACGTGAAACTTTTAGGCCTAAAGTTGCTATGCAGCTAAAAAAGATACTGTTAGATTGGCATGTCATGTCAGCTTACAGTAGCTGTATTCGTTTTCGGAGACAGAGATGTTGAAGTAATGCATCAGTTACAGTGCCGCCACGGCAGCATCAATAGACGAGCGTTGATGGTCGGAATGGTCGGTCGGCGTGTGGTGTGGTGTCCGACTGAATGCGTAGTCGATGAGTCGCGTCGTCGTCGAGTCATCGCGCTGTCGCCGAACAGTCTTTTGTCGCGGCGCGCCGCGTCGCTCGACGCCGATGTCTTCAGTGCTTCAGCGGCGAGCAGTGACGTCACACGGCAGTGACGTCACACAATGAGTGACGTCACGCACGTCGAGAGTGTCACCAAACTACGTCATTTGTACGCCACCAAACACCTGCGTCGCACAAACACGAGTTTTCATGTAAATTAATTAAAGCAGCATTATACGAACCGTACATACGGATGTGTTAGTTGTAATTCCAGCAGTCACGCTTTCTGATACACAAGAGGCGTAAACCACGGGGAAAGGCACAAGAGACGTCTAACCACGTATGCTGACAGTTATCTTTTTCGTGTTTGTTAGTAGTTAAGACTTAAGTAGTAAAGTAGTTATACTATACCAGTTTTCTGGTGAATAAAGATTTTCAAACGCAAAATACTGAAATTAGTTTCAAAATTGACCCGTAAAAATGAACAAGTAGCCAAGCTGTCGATTCGCAGGATAGCCGACCGTACTGCCTCACAGTCATGCACAGCAGACTATCTAGTAATTAGCGATCGACTGTTACATTGCAAATAGCTAGACGTTTTCGAGATATTGGGCTTAAGCGTATTGGGTTCACGATCTTGACCGTTTATAGGGTCACGTGACGTCATCGGTCGCGTGACCATTTGATTTCCCATAGGTCATTTCCTATTTGCTTCTAAAGACAGTTTTTCAGCCACAATATAGCCTACATGCGTTGCAAATAGACGACAGACGGACGCAACACTCAGTCCTCATTAGCTTTCGCAAAGTTGTGTCTTTGTGTCCACCCCCCCCCCTTGTGCGAAGCGATAAACGGCTAATTAGCGATAAATGACAATCTTTAATTCACCACGAATGGTAGCAAAAACATAAATGCGTCGTGATTTGAAACGGCATTTCAAATTATTTCTTCTTAACACAGGCTATTGTTTTTTATTTGACTGTTTCAAAAATGCTGAGACTCTAAACATTCCACTATGGGCCTGCACATTCACGCATGTCTCCGAACTTCAAATGATTGATTCCACAACCACAGATAGAATAGCGCCATGACTATCTCACCCATTTCTGCGTTCGTATAGCTGTAACATTCCAAGTCCAACGCTATGATTTCCCCATTTTACATCAAATTAGATGCATTTGTGTGAATGTCGAGCCAATATAATATGCCTATGGTAAGTTACGGAGGACGAAACATGTTTGCAGTCACGTCATCTTAACGATTATGCGCACGGCGACCGCGACTGAAGAAAAGGCTATACAAGCTGTTGTAAGGTCGCTTCAACGTCTTGGAGATGAGACGACGGTGTATTAAAAGACGCATCATCAGTTGATCACATGGCGGCGAAGGAGGAGGGGAGGAGGCAGATGATGACCAATCACGTGCCGGCGCAGTGCCTAAACGGCCAATGATTGGCTGGTAACGAGAGCCGACAGTTCCGGGACTGGAACCGTCGGCGGGCGGGCCACGTGACTGGCATCGGGCGTCACCAAATTACACCCAGTCACGAACCGCGCGTCGCGTCGCGTATAATTTGCCTGCCTAGATGGACAGATAGATAGATAGACGAGCAGCGACCGGCGAGCAGTTGCCGAAATTACGTCGCCTAATCACAATCATCATCAGCTATAGCGACTGAAGAGTGCACAGCAGCAGTGTGGCATCACTGACAGCAACAACAACTTACCGGGAGTCGATTGGGCGCAATATTCGCGGCTGTAATTGTCGACCTGCAATATACACGGTAACAGCCACGGTTGTCTGTTATGTAGAATTTACCATTATTATTGCGCCGTCAACGATGTGATCAACGAGAAGCTATTAGGCCTACGTGGCGGCTGCACTCTCTCATGGTCCTGGACGCGTTGGAGAGAATGATTGTAACGTCAACAAATATTATTCTCAAAGCACATCAATTGGCGCTACGCCATTGTACGCTGAGCCGTACTAAGCTAATTGTGTATAGGACCGTGTAATTATTGTAGAAAAGAACTGTAACCTTCCTTTTGTTAACGTTGCTAGCTAGCGGTATAGGCCATACTACCTGAGTTGCGGCAACCCGAACTGTCATTATGGACAATTTAGGCGTTCACTTAAGACATTTTTATTTGGGCAGTATAGGGTCACCGGCGCAGTGTGACCACTGTTAACTGCGCCCTATAAGAACACTTACTTACTTACTTACTAAACCTGCAAGCGCAAATGGTAAGAAGGCCATGCGAAAATTTCAAGATCAGTCATCACTGCTTCAATTAATTTGGGTCGTTATTTGCCTTTGACTTTGAGGACTAAAATTGGGAAAATGTATGGAAATTATACCAAAAATATGAGTTAACGCTATACGCTGCGTAAAAATAAGCTAAACAGTTCGTTGGCTATACTTGGTATTTCTGTTTAAAGTAATTCACGGATTTGTTGATATTGATTACAGTTTGACATGATCGTACCACTAGATGTCATGACCTTCGTATTCGTAAGTGTCATTCTAATGTTAATGCTCGTAAATTCCATTTCTGTAATCGTGTGATCGATGGAACAATCGTTTGTCATCTTATCAGGTACATTTACCGTCTGTTAATGCTTTTAAGAGGTCACTTGCACCTTCTGTATTTTAGTTTTTATGGTTTTATGATTATGGTTTTATGCTTATGTTTTAAGGCCACCCGTAAGTGTTTCAATACCTGGGTCGTGCCTGCGCCAGTGTCTATTGTTATTTTGTACTGTTTCTGCTATTATTGTATGACACTGTGTGCGAAGTTTATAAATAAAAAAAATAAAATATAGACTGAACTTGACCCATGACTTTGTCGCATTGGCCTCCAGCGAGTTGTCACCAGTTACATACGCATGTCTTAAGCTGCACGACTGGGCATCTCATGTTTCATCAAGTGTGCGACAACATTGAGAAATTACTTACAGACTATACAGATGGCTCAAATTAGAATATCCCAGCATAAAAAGTTCGATATTTTGATAACGGGTAAAGATTCAGGTCTTACGAAGGAATAAGATACCGACATTTTTTATAAAAATTTCGCTTGAATATAGCTTGCTCATTTCGAAAGTTATTGCCTTTCTAAACTACTTGTTCGATTTTTCAAACTTACACAGAAAATGTGGCTATCAAAAACATTGAGAAGGTCGGTGAAGTGATTTCTTCACAAGAAGATCAGCCTGGAACCAGCAGAAGCACTCGAAAGATTGCTGCAAAACTGAACATTCATCGTTCTTCTGTCCAGCAAATTGCAAAACACTATCTTCGTCTGACTGCATTTTTGCCGTGTCCCAGCACAGATCATTTCGGACACAGTCTTGAACGCTGCCGAAAACTTCTTCGACGTCTGCCAAAGACAGCTACAAAGAAGCTGTTTTTACTAATGAGAAAAACTTTTATCTCAATTCTCAACATCCCTCCTGTAAGCAATCAGAACAAGTGTTTGAGCTATCGGGAAGAAGTGGTTCAAAGAGCCAGTTGCGTCACACATCATCGGTTAGCGTCTGCTTCAGTGGTAGGCCCCTATGGCCTAAAGGACGATTGCACTATAGAGAAGGCCAAGGTGAACGCCAAAATTTACGTTGATAGTTGATACTTTGCTACAGAAACTGGTTGCAGACTACAAGACTCTTCTCCAACTGACTTCGTTTTCCAACAGGACGGCACACCTGCACACGCTGTCGTGTGGCACAAGACTGGATTGCCACCAACTGCAACGGATTCATCGGCAAAGATGAGTGGCCACCCAACTCTCCGGATCTGAATCCACTAATGGGGAGATAATGCTAGAGTTTCAGAAGAGACTACGAGCATATTAGTCGGTGGTGGACACATCGAATATTTTGTGTAAAAAAGCATTGTTTTGCATTATTGAACTGTTATGTTTGTTAAAACCGTTGATAACATCTCGACATGTTTGGTGATGTTGCCTTTTAGAAAATTTCAAAAACTGGCTCGCTCTCTTTGAACGCCCATAAATTTGTGTATTCAGTGTTGGAATTGACCTAAAAGAACTGGGGGTCAGCTGCCAAAATGTGTGAAATTTTGCCCAGGGATTGAAGTTTATGGCCGATTTCCACTCAAAAACGAGCGCCTGTATAGAGTATAGACATGAACTGAGGGGGGAGGGTTCACACCGCCCGACAATTCCAACCCTGTGTGTATTATAAACATATATGCATATAAATTTATGAAAATGTGCACAGTTGAGTGCCGAAGCAGCTCATTAAAAAGTGAAATGGTCTTTGAGATATAGCAGTTTCTCGTCTGGGATATTTTAATTTGAGCCACCCTGTATATGAAAGGGAAAACAGGTTATTTTATGTATAAAAGTCGGTACAATCAACATGATGAATTTGCAAAACAGATTAACACATAATAACATAGGCCTATGACAAGTTTAATACCAGACAATGAATTTAGCTATCACAAACGAATCGCAAGTCCAGTCCATTGATGCAGTCGATAGATGTCAAGATAAACGTCATTGTCAATCAAAGCTACTGGCAGTGTGACGCGTAATTCTCGTCACTTATAGTAAGAACTGTATGATGCAATTTAGGACGAATATTAAACAAGTAAGGCTGCATTATCAGTAATTTATGGATGAGTATATTATGTTAAAATGTCTAGAGATTATGTGTGCTAAATATTATGAGCTTAGATATATGTTTTACAAGAACTGCACCTCGTCAAAGTTGGCGCGTTTGCTTGATGCAGCATCAAAATTCGCGTTGTTTTCCGTATGCAGTTTGGGAGACGATAACGTGATAACAAGCAATCCTACATGAAAACTGAAATATTTTTAGAGTATTTTGAATATTTCTGCCAAATATCATCAAAACCGATCCTTATAATCGAGCTATATGCCGTTTCAAAGTTGGTGACAGCATGTTTGAGACACTGTGTAGAATTCATTTCAGGCGCAGCAAATGGCCGAAGTTGGCGGCGGCAGGATGGAAACGACACCGAGTACTGTGTACGGCAAGTCCACTTTCATGGACATCCAGGCAGGTCAAGGTCAAGGTCAAGGTCAAGGGCCACAGCACAGCGGCGCCGGTTCACCGGACGTGGTGGTCGCAGGCAGTGGCTTCGGCTCGCCAGGGTCTGCGGGTACGGGCTCGTCCTCGTACCACCACCAGTCCGTACACAGACCGTCCCCGCCACCTATCACCGGCTACCATCATCACATGCATCATCATCATCACCAGCAGCAGCAGCAGCAGCAGCAGCTCGACGTGACTGGGTGTGCTGGCTTCATGGCGTCAAACCCGTCCGTCCAGGTGACGGGTCATTGTCAACCCTTTGACGCCCACTGTTTATTGCCATATTGGTACAGCTGTGAAGCATCCTGTGCCATTCCGGGTTAAGCCGTCATTTGTAATTTTTGACATCCGGGCACTCTGACGCTCCGGATGTCAAAAATTACACAATGATGGCTTAACCCGGTCTGGCACAGGATGCCTTTACATAGTTGTACCCATATGGCAACAGTGGGCGTCAAAAGGGTTAACTGATGTTAACAGTATGGTACTATAGTCTTTGGTGTGCGTTTGACGATTTTCACTAACACTGAGTAACAAAATAAAAATACATTTATAAATACAAGTGTATACAAACAGGAACGGTGATGATGATTATAATAATAATAATAACATGACAAAAGCCAACTATCTACAGGTTTTAAATTTGTTTGCATTCTTCTTCTTGTTGTTGTTCCATGCAATACGGCACCAACTCAATGGCGCCATGCACTGGCACGAGGTGTAGATGAGAAAGTCGTGCAGAGATGAAATTTCAGCAAAACAATTCAATAAACTCGAACTCTTCATTATTTGGACCATCTGCTGTAACCTGCATGTAAAACTACTCATTCCTGTAACCTCCGAAAGGTTTCGCTTTGAGAGAATCTTGAACCCGTTACACAGTGAATCAATCGATCAACGATCCCTGTATAACAGTGCAGTCGTTGACAGATGGATTTGCGCTAGCAGTCGACGGCATTGCGCTGCTGGACGATCGCTCGTCTGCGTCGCCATCAACAGATCGTGCTGCGCGATCGGGCGATAATGGCACAAACACATTTGCGCTGATAACCGTTAGCGCAACTCCGTTTACAGCGCAACAGTACTGCAGGATCTGGGGATCAATCAACTGGTATTGAACGTGTTCGGTTGATTGTCCAACGGTCAGTGGCGACACAATTCACACTAACGAACGACATTGTCCAATTAGCGCAGCGCAAAGCTCGTAACGAATCACCATCATCACGAGCAAGCCCCAAGCTGGAGCGTAGCGGTTTCCACGAGGTGCTTCTAGTGTTCTCGATCCTGAGTGCATTTCCATGCTGAGTAATGAGTTGAGGCCAAGGTTAAGAGGCTGGAGATCTGCTTACAGGGTGCATAGCCAGGACTGATATGACGAGAACGTCCGGGTGGGCGTCTCCAATCCTTGGGCAGCCCTCGGATTGACATCACTAGAGCACTCAAAGCGTAACGAATACACGATTCAATCGTCCCTGCGATCAACGACGCAAGAACAGTTGCCGAACGATCGCAATTTTTGTGTTTCGATTGCGAAGTAGAAAATATTTGAGACATTCTGCTGTGTAGACACGAGTGGGATCGGCGCTGGGCTACTCGTTTGGAACGATTGGGCCTCCTCACGCCGGTGTCGGTGGGTGTTACAGCGGAGGATCGTGCGTACCATCGGCCGCAGCACACCTCTTTGCTGCTATGAACCAATACCAACCCAACAACGCATCGTCCGGGCGACACTCGTCACGTGACTGTGAGTTTACAGAGTTTCTCGTGCTTTTCTTCTTTTACCCTTTGACGCCCACTGTTGCCATGTGGGTACAGCTATAAAGCACCCTATGCCAGACCGGGTTAAGGCGTCATTTGTAATTTTTTGACATCCGGGCACATGAGCGTCAGAGTGCCCGGATGTCAAAAATTACAAATATCGGCTTAACCCGGTCTGGCACATGATGATTTAAAGCTGTACCCATGTGGCAACAGTGGGCGTCAAAGGGCTAAATGAAAACCAAGCTGTTTATGGCTTTCCCATTAGGATTTTTGGTACATCTTTTAGTCCTATATCTCAACTCCCAAGACATGATGGTATCCACTGGAGACACGCAAAAGACCATAACTTTCTCCCCTGTCGTCTATAGTTTGGCAACGCAAACGTTTTTGACTGTGCAAAGTCACCGATAAAAGTCAATAACTTTGCCATAATATTATTGTAAATTATTAGTCGTTATTTGGTGATTATGCGAAGATGTAAGAATCAACTAAAGACGATAAGTATTTTAACTTCAAAATCGTAGAATGGGTCAATTTTTGACTGAGTTATCAAAATAAAGTAAATTTTTTTAAATCGCCAACGGCGTAGTTAGTTATCGTAACGCAACGGTCCCCCTTGAATGACATTTAATGGTTATTTCATCTATGTAAGCTTGTCAGTGGAAACATTTCGATCATTACTGCATATCCTCTGTTAAACTGCGCTCTTCATACTTCAGTGCGAATAAAGATTTATATGCAGAAACTTGAGCAGTGGGGACACTCGCGCAAGCATCGTGCAGGTTGTTAGCGATAGCTGGGCTTCCTTGTTCACATAACAGCCTTTTTAGACAGCGCCGAATGTGTTTGAAATATTACAACGTCATTGGCATACAAGAACTTAACACAACAAACACATTGCTCCACATGTTAGCCTTATTTATAGATTTAATAGATAAGTCCATAATAAAGATACTAAATAAACACGATGAAATCACTCCTCGTCGTCTTTCTTACTCGTGTCCTCATAAAAACATGACATCAAAACCCCACTAAATACTAAACTGATACCAGAAGAAAAGTTTAATCCTAAATATTTCACATTATCATTCTTATATGCAACTGCCTCTTGACCATAAGAACCAGTAGAAAAATTCGTGTATTTCATGCCCCCCACCCATTGAGTGTGACCAATCGGAATTTCGCAATCGTGTCTGGTACGGAAGAACTAGACTGGTGGGGCTCTCAGATGGTGAAAAAGTCCCACGGTATGTTTAGCTATTTTGACAGAACCAGCATGTGGCATACAAACGACAGACGGACAGACATGTTGCCGTAGCACAGTCCGCGTCGTGCACCGAAAAATGCAGTTCAATCGGTTTTTTAATGTTACGGAATAATCATTGTCCCATGTCATATCATAGCAGGGAGACTTTAAGCATGACGTTGTTCGTCTGTTTGTCTGTCCGTCCGTCTGTCAGCAAAGTCGACAGTTGACTTGTATTCGGCAGAGGGCGACGCTGCAGCGTGATGCAACCATCTATTGATAGGGGGTGGGTGTTTATCGTTTCGACGGATCGGGCCGATGAACTTGTTTGGTTTGAATTTGTGCCGTGCAGCACTCGGACTGGACGCCGATCGTCTGTCGCTGCTGCCGCCAGTGGCGCCACCAAGCGACGATCATCTGAGGCTGGGTGGTACTGGGGCCGGCTCCAGCAAGAAGAAGATGCGTAAACCACGCACCATCTACTCCAGTCTCCAGCTGCAGCAGCTCAATCGGCGCTTTCAGCGCACACAGTACCTGGCGCTGCCCGAGAGAGCCGAGTTGGCAGCGTCTCTAGGTCTTACACAAACACAGGTAACCAACCGTCTATTTTGACTGGTCTTATTAGGCGATAATAAACCGTTTCACCTATTGTGAAACATGACTTACAGTTCCGTGGTCTGTCTGTTTGTCTGTTCGTGCATTGTGCTCAAACGGCAGAAGATATCGACATGATTTCTGTTGCATACGACAGCCCCATGTCTCTTCCAGATCTTGTTAAAATTTCGCTTACATCACTCAACTCCTTCCTTCCCAAATGTTGGCCCAAATTGACCCCTCCCCCCTTGTTGACTTGAGCATCAGAGACATTTGACGGCAAATTGCGGCCGTATGGTTAGAGATATCGCAATTCGCAATGGTCACAATGGAGAGCCTATAGGAAACTACCATCGCTCTTTCGAACGGTACCATCGCTCACCCTCTAATACGACCTCCCCTTCCCCCAAATTGGAGTTCTTATGTATACGAGCAATGTCGCCTTCCGAAGTTCCGACGAATTACTTTTGGCGTTGTTAACGGTTTTCTATCCGAGTCCGACCAACACTGGGGCTGTCACGTTAGTTGTCAATGCCAAGACACTATTTTCAAGGTCGCGTCGAAAAGTAAAGACGACAAAATACAATGTGTTTCTGAAACGTATCGGTGATCAGTTACAAGAACGCCGGCTATCGCAAAGAAACGGATCGCGAGTCCGCTGTTGCAGTCGATTTCACGGGTTGAATGACGCGTGATCACAATGTGAAACGCGTTGACTTATTCCGTTACAAATGGCTGGGCCAAGCGTCAGAGTTAACCATTTGACGCCCACTATTGCCATATGGGTACTGCTACAAAGCGTACTGTGTCAGACCACAGAGTGCCCGGATGTCAAAAATTACAAATGACGACTTAACCCGGTCTGGCACAGGATGCTTTAGTATAGCTGTACCCATATGGCAACAGTGGGCGTCAAAGGGTTTAACAGTCTGATCGGACTGTCGTAGAGTGACGCACCTCATGAGTTGGCGACATCAACGGAACGTCGGCTACGTGCTGCACGGGGCTCATTAATTATGATGTTAGTTAGTTATTTCGTGATCGCTCGTCGCACATTTGACAGCAGCCACAGGCTCATAATGCTCCCGGACACGGACGTTATCATTACATCTGCTACTGTTAGGTCGGTGTGCATTGGTCGAATATAGAGAATAGGCTTAGGATGCAGACAGAATTGTCTCTATATCAGTGCTTAGCGAAGTTTTACGAAAATCAACACAGACACTTACGCGAAAACGTGGCATAAGATAGCAGGGGAAGAAATTTTTTTAAAACGTTAAGCTGCGTTTTTGCTAAAAAAAATAAAAGACTAAAAACGTTTCTAAATCTTCAGACTCTTGCGTGATCTCTGCATTATATTAGAGACACGTTCATGTTAAGGCGCGTTGTAGACAACTCAACTCGACGATACAGAATGGTCTGTGCTTAATCGAAAATTTGTGGACACTTAACCTTATTTGTCGACGAGCTCATCCATTTTGTGATGTGAAAATGTGAAATACGAAAGAGTTTATGTGAATTTTACAAATACAAGAAATACAAAACGTTTTTGTGTGCATGTATGTAGGCTATGTATGTAATATTGAGGCGCCAAATTCGTTGTCGAACAGCGAGATTGAGGCGATCAACAACAACGATGTATGCTGCCTGTGATTGCTTGTTTTTCGTCTGTCTCAACTAATCAGTCGATTTCTGTCGGCGTCTCGATTGTCCAGGTGAAAATCTGGTTTCAAAACCGTCGCAGCAAAGTGAAAAAGATGATGAAACAGCACCAACACGGCGGCGGTGGACAGGTGAACAATAATGCACCTGCTGGTGGTAATGGCGGGGCAGGAGGCGGTGCCAGTGGCGGCGGGCTGGGTCAGACCGCGGCCGGCAGCGGTGACGCTCATGGTCTACCGCCAGCAGCGAGGGACTGCTGGAGCCAGCAGCCGGCCTCGTCGACTCACCCTCATCACCCGCATCACGGGACCAGACGACCGGACGACGACCGGAGCCCGCCGCCGCCGCCGCATCATCGAGACGTCATCGACGACGACGAGGAGGAACCCACCAAGAAGCCGCTGCACCTGCTCCAGCTGCAGACGGCCATGCATCGCTTCTCGCCCGACCACCACGCCGGCGGCGGCGGCGGCCCGCAGCTGAAGGTCGGCACGGTACCGTCGTACCGCGGCGGCAGTCCCACCGCGGCCCGCTACCACCACCACCACCACGCCCAGCACCCCGGCACGCCCATGGCGTCCCCGATCCACGCCTGGCCTGACGACATCGGTCCACCAGGACTGCACCAGCAGCAGCAACGTATACACGTCTCCAACCAGCCGTCACCCTATCACAGCTCGGCCTACATGATGACGTCACCGGAAATGACGTCAACCTATCAGTGGTACGCCGGGTCGCAGCAGCCGACACATCATCTCCCCACTCTGCTGTCGTAATTAACCCTTTAACACCCACTGTTGGCATATGGCAACTGTGGGCGTCAAAGGGTTAACACTGCGACTTCGAACATTATTGTCATAACCGGGCAAACGAGACTGCAGAGACTAAATTTTCCTCACTTTTTGTCATAAACAGGAACAACTATTCGATATTTATTATACGGCTTTGCGAATTCGGAGTTCGGACACACACATTCACTTAAGTCAATGTTTGACTGAATACCTTGCATTTGCCTTCGACGAGTTTAGTATTTATGTATAGTTTAAAAAAACAATCACGTCGATTTTTAGAGCAGAAGCACTTATTTATGTCGTCTGATGCCTTTTGGTATGACTGAAAAGCTGGTATTATATGATAAGACTGAGCTAGAACATAGACCATAGAGCACTTTTGTAATCCGCGTACCATTTGTACATATTTTGTGTAAACGTGTGTAACAATAACATTAAATGTATATGAACTAATGAATTCAATAAATCGATTTTTTCGATGTTGTATTTTATCAAATCAAATCAAATCAAATTTATTTAACAAAAGGACCACAAGGCCACTTACATTGCAATACAAGCAATATATACAGTGTACAGTAAATACCATCATTTGAACGAACTAGAAATTCTCACT
>Ga0056114_1000796_pt1 | contig 12436 bp, 8 predicted proteins | sample WorMetHERISLAND1_FD_77005 | JGI IMG/M metagenome (GOLD analysis project Ga0056114, IMG submission 77005) | Marine gutless worms symbiont microbial communities from Max Planck institute for Marine Microbiology, Germany - Olavius loisae HERON... ...
CAATTCACCAACGTTACAGACAGACAGACAGACAGACAGACAGACAGACAGACGACATGCGATCGCAATACCGCGCTTTGCACTAAAGTGCATCGCGCGGTAAAAAGCAAACACCGCAAAACTACCATGGTTCAATTGCCTCTTACGACATTGGGCCAATCTTCCTTCGCTTGATACAGCCACTATTTGCATGCTTAACCCTTTGACGCCCACTGTTACCATAAGGGTTTTACAAAATTTCAACCCTTCGACACCCGCTGCCACCTTATAGGTAAAGCTATAATGCATCCTGAGCCAAACCGGGTTAAGCTGTCTTTTGTAATTTTTGACATCTGGGCACTCTGATGCTCAGGGCTGCCCTGATGTCAAAAAATAGCAAACCACCAGCTCAACCCAGTCTGACACAGGATTCTTTATAGCTGTACCCATATGGTAGCAGCGGGCATCAAAGGGTTAAAATGCCATAAAACCCCAGAACCATCCTTTCTTTGCTCGCGGCACAGATCTGAGCACCAGGCAGAGGAGAATGAACATACCAGGAGCTGGTGGATAGCCAGCATCGGGTGGATATCCCGCCCCGCTGCCGTAACCATCAGTGTATCCTGCGCCAGTGCCATAGCCATCAGTGTAGCCGGCCGGCATGGTCGGCGCCTGCTGGGGCTGCAGTGGATACATTGGCATCTCTGACGTCTGTTGGTTGCTCGTCGCTAGCGTTGCTGGTACTGGACGACTCAGCTCTATCATCATACAACACACATTGATATTTCTCAACTGTGTTTTGCGTTGTTTGCTTTTGCTGGGTTGTGTTTAGTTTGTGTATTGTCTGTGTTTTTAGTTTGTCTTCCGTCCTATATTTTCCACCGTGAACCAACATGAATGGCACTGTATAGCCTAACGGTGCTGATGTTCCGTTAAGAATCTACTCACTCACTAATCTTTGAAGGTCACGTGACGCTGAACGAGGATAAGTATCACAAATCTGTCCAGTTAAAATCTAGATATTGTCCTGCAGTATCATAATTCACTGTTAGTCCGTTGGTTACATGCATACTGGTGGAGGTGATAGCCTTTGAAATCGGCCATTTTGGCTAATGGTACTGATGTGCCGTTAAGAATCTACTCAGTCACTTACCCTCACGATATATACAAGAGTAATGTATGATCTAAGAGCAAGTTGATATTGACAACAGGTGGAGTGGGAGTTTGAGCCGCCCCCGCTACTGTGATAGATCCGTTGGATCATCTATTTCCTATCCACCCCACGGCTCTGACATACCCGCCCATTTGTTTGCAAATACTACTAAAATGCGACTTGAACACAGCCTTGTTGTTCCTAGCAGAGTAGCTGGCATGTAGTAAGAGACTGACATCTTTCATTGTTGCCCGGGAGATTTCCGGGGGAAATATCAGCCAAATTCAGCAAACATGTCAATGTTGTTATCAATTTACATAGTTGAGGAATGAGGATAGCATAAAATGTCTGAGAAACGGTTCTGAATGTCAACGAATTTAATTCATGTATATTATCGACTGAATAAATTACACAAGTGTCGTCGTCAGTTCAGGCTGGTAGTACCACTAAGGACGACAAGTGCAGTGCTGCTGGTAGCAAACATGGTGAATGCTGAACACAGGCTCCATACAGGACAGTTCCAAGCCACAGTGACTATGATACTAGTGATGTTAAAAAACATTTTTTGCACTATGTTTTTTGGTTGTTTTAAAACATTATTTTTTGTTTGTTTTTTTGTTTTACTTTGTGGCCATTACTAACGACGTATAACGCATGTTTTGACTGTTTAACAGTTTGAATCACATTTACACGCTAAATCGAACAGATAAAATGAATATTTAATGTGCCAATGACAGTAGACCTATTAACAATTTAGGCTTAATGTGTTTATTGTGATTAAAATTAGGAACAGCTGAATACAAACAGACAATAACATTGCTGAAAAAAATTTTTTTGCAAAAAACATGTTTTATTTTGTTGTTTTAAAACAAAAAAACGTGTTTTTTAAAACATTTGTTTTAAAACAAGCTCACATCAACATATGTTACAATCAAAGCGAAACATCAAAGTGATGCAGGCCAATCATGAGGAACGCAGACGCATCAACCAACAACAATGTTGACGATGCATTGAATATTCCACCCATAATAACAAAAACAGCAAACAGTTTCTCAAATTCTTTGCATATTTTCCACGACACCGGGAGCCCTATTTCACAGCTGAATTACGTCATAATATCGCCACACTAACAATCCAAATCCGATGACAGACTTCACCGACCTGCCGCAGGTCTGGTAGCTGCTGGGGTGTAGCGTGCATTTCGTGCTGCAACTACAAAAAAACAATAGGCACTGGACTTTAGACACACACGTATACCTAAAAGTTCTCTAGTTTTCCTGCCATTACAAAATTAAAAGAGCATCACCCCTAATAGGGGGCGGGGCTTCACTGTCACTGAACAGTGGCACTGGCTACAGCGAGGCATGTAGTCCTTTCTGGAGTCGATCAGGGCCATGACATGCCCTGCTGACCACGAATAAGGGGGGGGGGGGCAAAATACTGGTACCATACAAGTTACAATCAATTCACATGGTACTAAACCATAGTACTTATTTCGATACAATTTATTTCATTAATACACCCGTTTTTTCCAACCCGTAAACTAAGCAAAAAATGCACGTGCTAGCCAAAAAGTGCACACTTTCGTATCAGACATAACCCCAAACTGGAAATGTGGCTTTCTCTATAGCAGAGTTTTTCAGATCAAAAATATTACAATATAAAACTGACATCGATCGCCGTGAATGATGTGTCTTACACGGCGTGCTGAGACGCTGGGACAAGATGCGTGACTGAAAGAACGGTTGAGAAGATGGCGTGACACGACGATAGCAGCAGAGGTAAGTGACGACGCCAGCAACAATCACTAAGAACACAATGATACCGAGTGCCACCATTCCAGACATGTTGACACCTCGTCTGAAACACAGAACCAACTCGGACATCAGCGGCCTTCGTTTGTTCACGTTTTAGGAGGGGAAAATTGACCACGTCATCATTAGCTAAGTTGTCAACAGCTTGTAATCTGATGAAAATGGACAATTTTAAAGTGTCGTAAGCGGCAAAGGCTACTGCTAGGGCGCTTTACACAGTCAAACAATTGTTGTCTGCTCAAAACTATAGACTGAGCAGGTAGGTCTTGAGATATTGCTTGAAAGTGTGCGATGGTGAACACTACACAGAAACGCTATATTAACGGATGATCTCACTGTCATCAGATTTCCCATCAGCATGGTTAACATATATACGTATATAAGTTTAATAGCAACAGCAGCAGCAATATAGAAACTTATCTCCCGTCATAGACTGTACTATAACTTCAGAGGCGGTGTGATGGCTGATGTCAGACATAGATTGTTTAGGATACGGCTAACAGAAGACAAGAACCCACTGACAAGGTCAAAGGTTAAACAATGTAGCTCGTCACCGGAAACCAACTTCAAGAGCTACGAGATATCACCTGCCATGTGGGACGGCACAGTGTTACCTGCCACCCGACACAAGTAAACGTGCCCCACTTAACCCTAGCCAGAAAGGCTGGCACTCGATTCACCTACCCTGGAGGGATAGAAGGCTGAGTTGAGTCATGATCAAGACCAACACGTTACCACTAAGCCATGCCACCACCAAGGCCCAATACTAATTTCTTAATAGTCATCTTCCGGATTCAGTGAGGTCATTGGTTAGACACCTGTCTCTTGTTACACACCTCTAACTAGCTGGTCAGCAGTAGCCACACAGTCACGAGACTGAGACCCAGTCCAGCCATGCAGTCTAAACTAGGGCTAGTTTATAAATAGAGGCAGTCGTTATCCTTATACAGTCATACGACCATCTTAACTTAACTGGAAACTATGACCAAGACTAGCATTACTTAACGCATTAACGCACAATTAGAATAATTAATCGCATGCGTTAATGCGATTAAAAAATTAATTGCGTTCGACAGCTGTATTAAAATTGTCATGTTAACAGGACTGCAGTGTTACAGCATGAGAAAAGTGTTACCCTGGATGGCGCATAAGCTCAGATACGTACAAATGCAGTTAATCACACAGTACGCACAGACAAACTAGAAATATGCAATGTGTTAACGAATGAACAAAAAATTTATAAAGCCACACTATTCCTACCTCGACCTATGCCCATAGTCCGGATAGTTACAACACCATTGTCTGGTCTCCGGGCCACAGCAGTATCGGTAGTCCATGGTGTGGTACCTAGTCGGGCAGATAAACAGTTGATAGGCCGTTCCATTCTCGTATGTATACTGGTGATTATTGGAACAGATAGCTGGCTCTGTATACACACACAAACACCACTCAGTCACTCAACAATAAGCATACACTCGCAGACAGTGTGTACATCTTGTAAAATTTTCTTTATATCATTTCTGTCAGATTTTTTCGGATGAATACACGTGCTCAATTGTCTTGATAAATCTTACGACAAGTCGGCCTTAAGTTTAATTTATTTATCTGACCGAACTTCAGTGTAGCACTGGAATTAGAGGAATTTAGCCAATGTTATGTCAATTTTTCTAATATGCACAGCACCAGTGATGAAGTGATAAAGTCAAGGACACAAGTGTTAAGGCCAAGGTCTTGCACCTCAAGGCCAAGTGCTTGACCGTCAAGAGGATGGACAAGGAGACGCAAAAAGCAAAAGTAAGTAGCTATAAACTGTATGGCCTCGACACAAATTATCACCTATCTTAGGGACTTGAGTTGATTCATTCATTTCATAGTGACTTTACTGAAGTTCATTACAGCACTGGTACGCCCTTTACTGATGCATGCCCTGGAAAATTTCGAGGACCTTTCAGTGTAAGGCCACGGCCAGGTACTGAGGCCAAAACCAAAGCCAAGGACTTGCCTGTTGAGACCAAGGCCAATGCCAAGGACTAAAAATATCCTCAAGGCCAAGGGCATGTCCTCAAGGACTCACAATAGATATAACACTAAAATGAGACAAACCGCGGTCTCGATGGGAGAGATAGTATCGAGTCCTTGTGTAGTACAAGTAGCCATGTATGTAGCCAGCACTTGCGTATGATTCCCAGCGGGTATGGTACTTGCCAACACCCCACGGCCGACTCGGTCGGTAAATGTTTGTGCTGATGCGGATACGAGTGTTGCGTGAAGGAGTCCGAGGTCGACTAGGACGACTGATGCGTATTCGTCCACCACTAACACGCCGCGCTTCGCTCTCCTCAACTACAATATCATAGCGTACATGCAACGGTCATCATTGCCACTGAAACAGCTTATAGATCTGCAACTGAATAGTTTAACCCTCTGAAGCCAACTGTGGCCATATGGGTACAGCTATAAAGCGTCCTGTGCGAGACCGGGTTAAGCCATCATTTGTAATTTTTGACATTGGGGCACTCTGACACTTAGGCTGAACATCAGAGAATGGATGTCAAAAATTACAAACGATGGCTTAACCCGGTCTGGCACAGTATGCTTTATAGCTGTACCCATATGGCAACAGTTGGTGTCAAAGGGTTAATCAATGTTAAAGGTATAAGAAAAAATAAGGTAACATATTTTTGTACAATTTAAAATACAACAGAATGAACAAATTACTGGAACGGAAAAGGGAAATGTGCAATACTTCGAAACAATTCCATACAGCATTAGCTCGGCATGGATGACTAATGCCTCTGGTGCTTGATAAAGAATTCAAGCTAACGACGCCATAGCTATTATTAAATGTTGTAACAGATTTTAGAGGTCTGTATATTCATAGCACAACACATGTAACATAACATTAACACCCAGCTTTAGTTATAACAAAGCCATCTATTACTTGTCATCTGTTGTTGAAGTAATATAATACAGTGTAATTGTAACTCTTGGCTATTTTGCCATTGGCAATGCTTCTGGTTTGAAACCATATACTTTTAAAACTACATTCACATTCCAGAGAAATAGATCAGAGCCGATCTAATACAGTTACCATGCGGCCATGCTAAACTGCATGCAATGCAGGCGACTTACAGTTATCGGTCCGCAGCCAGTGTCACGAAATATCGCAGCGGCCCCAAATATAGGTCTTTCTGTGATCATTTCAGGCAGATACGGGAACCCCGGAGTTACATAACATTCTCCAACAGTCAATAGTTATGGCAATGCCAAGATGTAATAACCGCCAGCTGCATCGTGCATTTGAGCCTTATTTAACAGCGGATGTAACTATTTTGAGGGCCGGTGCAGATGGCACAGTTGGCAGTAAATCTTTATTATCGCAGTGGCACTATCGTTCAGGGGTGTCACGAAATACCGCGCCACCGCGCACACCGCGCCGAAATACATGCTTGGGTTTTAACTGAATAAGCAGGAAATGTGGAGGAAATGTTGAGGAAACGTTGAATACGTCCAACGGGGCGAACTTACAAAGGGGCGAAACGTCCAGTTATCTGCCGTTCGCGTCTGCTAGTAGTGTGGTGCGTGCGGTGTACGCGGTGCGGTGTTTCGTCACACCGATCGTTCAGGTCACGTCATAATTAGGTCCATCCTTCAAGTATACCTGTTTTCATATTGCAACACGTCAATTCTATCTTGTCATACAGGAAAAGACCTATATTTGGGGTCGGTGTGGACAGTGCGGTGTTTCTTGACATCCAGACGATAGCCGGGGATGAAAGCAATACCTCATAGTGTCCGTATTCCAGTCTAACGCTCGTCTGCGGCAGGGGGTGCTATCGCCGCGGATCGATAACTCGGTTGCCCGTGCCGCATGCATTGCCTGCATAGTTAGACTAATAACAGGAAAAATCCATATCCGGTATACATAGATTATATATTACACTGAAAAGCAGTAAGAGCAACGGACTGCAACAGGAAATCCACAAATCATAACTAACTCTGACCCTGATCCTTTTGTTAACCCTATACGGACGAATGACTGTAAAAATTTGGTCGCCCGTGCATGTATCTATGTATACCACATATGGATTTTTTCCTGTAATTAACGGTCTCTCATAGCAGGGCCCGTTACCATGCCCCTTGCATATCGGACACACGATATACATGCTGACCAGTAAAAAAGAGCAATCCAAAAACAATAACGACACAAAGGCTCAGCCTTCCTATTGATAGACAATTCTTATCCATATTTTAACAAAAAAAATCAGGAAAATGGAAAATCACAAAACTGAAGTCCGCAAAGAAACCTGAAAATAAATTACCAGGTATGCCGTGGCTAGCCGACCGACAGTCGGCGACGACTATCAACTGAGTCTACAGTCCGACCAATGATCCGACGTACCTGTAGTCCGTCCGTCGTGCGACTCGTACGGTCGTACCAGCCGAGTGCCGACGGACTGCAATGGCCGGCGCATATAGCGCCAATTATTTGCCGGCAAAACATCACTACACTGATGACATGCACTTGAATGACTTGATGCACAAGAGATTCTTACCGTGCGTTACTAAGCAGAGCGCGGTATTGCTACGACAAATCGTCTGTCCGTCTGTGAGTGACGTTGGGGTATCGTGATCACATAGGTGGAAATCTTCTAAAATAATATTTCACAGTTGGTTAGCCCGAGGTGTTCGCTCTGTGCACTGCAGACCCAAACATCAGGAATTTTGCACCCCACGCTATTAACTAACTGTGAAATTATTTTTGAAGATTTCCACCCTACGTGGTCACGATACCTCAATGTCACGGACAGACAGACGGACAGACATTTGCCGCAGCATTACCGCGCTCTGCACAGCATTGCACGCTATAAACAAGAAGCCAAGCTGTAGCTAATATAGCCGACCGTACTGCCTCACAGTCACAGCAGACTATAGGTAGTAAATGTTGCTAAATAGTATCTCCAGCTATTTTCCAGATATTGGGCTCTAAGCGTACTATTGGGGGGTCACGAGTTTGACATTCCAGGGTCACGTCGCACCGGTCACGTGACCGGTCACCGCCCGTATAGGCCGCCCATTTCTTATTGGTGGTCCTTTGGAACCAAGCCTTTATCTCTAACGGTTTCCGAGATATTCAACGTCGAATGTAACGCAATGGAATTGACATGACCTTGAATTGATACGAGTAGTTCTAAACAAAGGCCAAGGTGATTCATTTTGGTACCAATCGATTTCTTAATCTCATACTTCCTATAGGCTGCCAAAAGTAACTTTTGCTCTAGGACGCACCGTTTAGCCACACTACATTCCGTACAGACGACAGAGAGACAGACGACAGACAGACGCAACGCTGTAGCATAAGCTCGAGCATGGCTCGAGTGCTCGACCGTTGTTCAGATCGGAACAGCGGTTGTCGCCTGTCGGCGCCGCAGCGGCTAGTACCCTTTCCGTTGACCTGACCTATATAGCGTTGACCTATATTGGAATTGTTTACAATTTTAGTTATAATAATGAGATAGAAATATTGCATTATTTTCTGTTTGTTGCAGTACGTTTCGCTCTGCCTTAAACAACATGTGGCCAGTAAATTAGAATACGCAATGCGTGTGCCAGACATACGTGCGCTGTTAGTTTTAGGTAAAGAAATGATTGTACTTAGTTCCAGCTGTATATCACACACACGAGACGAGTGAATATTAACGGGCGCTGTACTGTGCGTGATAACTAAAAGTGTGATTTTAATTTCATTTACTTTTATTTTTTCAGTAGTTTTATGCTGGGTGGCCTCCCTAGAACCTACCCAGTTGCTACACTAAACAATTAAACTCGAAATCACAACAAAAGCTGCGAGTTAAATCCATCTTAAGAATACCTTAGCGCCCGTTAATCTTTACTCTAGCCCCAGAAATACTGTGTCTGTAATAACAAATTTGTGATCCCATTTTAGGTTGATCATGGCAGCCAATAAGAAGAGCCGATAGTGAACATGTTCTCCGATGCTATCCTCCAATCGCGGCAAAAAATGACGTTTCATTTATTCACCAGATAACTCACCAGACGCAGCCAACTAGTAAACTTGTGGGCAATGTGTAGGGTCAGTGAACAAAGTTGTCCATGAAGAAACCCATCAACTGTCTAGACTTCTAAGTCTTGAGAGATTGCTCTGGAAAGAATTCGATGATGACGTTGTCACTGACTGATCATTGAGAATGTTCCGTGAACTCTCTCAGAGAAAAAGTACATTCTGAGGTGTAGTTGGCATCGTTTCTTCAGCAGTTGAAATGAATTTTGACTCTTATGAGGAGTCTGCCGGCTGTTCCATGCTATTTTTTACTGTTGCAGCTTAGTGCAAATGCTACATCATTACAAGCAGTTTACTATTAGTAGTGTGAAATGTGAATAGAATAGTGGTACATCAGTTTGTTCACCCGATTTGTACAGGATTTAATTCCTACTTCAGACTCGTTCCCTTCAGTGGTCAGGGATGGACCGTAAAGGAGGACTTTTCTTGTGTGTTTCCTGTTGTGTTCTGTCAGTAAAAAAATATGAATTTGTGTCTGTGCACGTTCCTTCAGGCCATTAATTAAGATGGGGAAGAGTTCGTCAAAGTTTCGGAAGCTGATACGTAACGGCGAGGAAGAAGCCGCCGTTCAGCTTCTATCTTCGAACGTTGAACTGCTTAAAGCGTTGGATCCTAACGCTACGTATAAAGGCAGCCAAAATGGCGACACGCCACTGCATCGCGTCTGCCGACATAACATGAAGTCCTTAATGAGGTCGGATCCAGTGTTTTGATTGCAAACCTGTAATTAATTAAATGCATGCTATTGTCTCTAGTAAACAAAAACAATATAAAGATTACTTACATCATACGTATTCAAATGACCGGTTAAATTTTGTGGTTGTTCGTTCTTTGCTTGCAGTATAATACTCAGCATACGATGTTAACGAAGACCTTTAAACCCTCATTGGTGTGGTTGCAGTATTTTGCAGTGTATAATTTGATCACTGGTGTCATTTATGGAATCAGATCCCAGGTCACATGTCAGATAATTTGGATTGGGATTTCTTACAATTATGCTTTGAGATGTCCTCTTAAAGCTGGCATTGTTTACAGGTGATTGGCCGTAGCCTCTGCTGGAGGATTTATAAGACCTGTGTGTGTGTGGGGCTATGTTAGTGATCTAAATAGCTGGCACCCATATTTGCCATGCTGCATAAGTTGACCAGAGAAGGATTTGACATTGGGTGTCCCGGTGTTTGCTTAACTATTCTACACCATGCAATTCAGCATGGAGTATTACACTAAATTTTTTATGTGTAGTGTAATATGTAATACATGTGCCACAAGCAAACTTGGATTATGTACTGGTATGTATGGTACAGTGCTTGACTGCTTGTGATTCAGCACCATATCTCCATTAGTCTTACAGATGCTCACCTTATCTAGGAAGCATGGCATATCTTGTTTATTGTAAGAAAGCTGGCCTGTTTAAGGCCCATCACACACGATTCAAGTTCTCTGTCCAAGTTACTGGCATCAGAATCTCATGGCAGTAACTTTGCTTATCTGTAATGCATTCTGGTACCAGATTTGTCTGGTACCTGAAACTTGGACATAGTGAACATGCTCTATTGCTTCCAAGTTTCTGGTACGTAATTCTGGTACCAGTAACTTGGACGGAGAACTTGGATCATGTACCATAGGCCTAACAGGCGAAGTGTCAAGCACAACCAACTCAACAATGCATAATCTAAGTTTGCTTGTGGCAAATGCTGGTACCAGCGTACTCAGGCAGAATGTAGTGCTAACAATATACCATGTACTCGAATGTGTGGCCTAGGATTTCGTGTTGTGAATATACTACACTGTTAGTTTTTAACCGCTAATGAAGATTATTTGTTGTTAAGCAAAAAATCATCATGTTAAATTGACACATTTAAGACGAGCTACTTAATGAGGTGTGCTGTTGGCAGGATATTTCTCACTGAACTGGGCGGAAATCCCAACAAACGGAATTCCCGCGATGAGACGTGCCTGCACATCCTGTGCTCCGCCCACGGGGAGGTTTCAGCGGATGAACTGGAATTGCGGATGCTCTGTGTTGAGCTCTTGGTGGAGTGGTCGGGACCTGCGGATCAGACCAGTGGACAGGACGAGAAGCTTGATCTAGCTGCAATTGACGAGGTCTGTGGAATGGTCTTATGAAATTGCAGTAAGTAAGTGAGTAAGTTAATAAGTTAGTGGGATGTTAATGGGACTTGTTCTTTGAGGGTCCCAAAAAATTTCCCATTCCCAGGAAAAAATTCCCGAACGGTAGAATTTCCGGAAATTGCGCGTAATCCATCGCAGTTCCGTGGAGCTGAAAATTAGCAACGGTAAGTCAACAGACGCCAGGCACGGCGGACGGAGTCTTCAAAGCTGGTGATGATTTCCTTCACAGTACTGGCAGGCATTTGCTTATCGAAGTGAGATGTCTCCTCATGCAGTTGGTATGATACATACTGTACATGATATGCTTAATTGTAGGAGCTCATTCATAAATCATGTGATTTGTATTTGTATGAAACTTCTAGTATTATCAGATTGTAATTGTACAAATTTTTAAAACTCTGATGATGATGAAACTGGCGTGAACTTTGCACAAGTCAAATGAATTCTTACTGTCTCTCAGTTTTGTTCAGAAGATGTTTTCCTTATATATTTATTTTCTGTCACATTTGGTTTACAGATGTTTGGTATTTTTGTTGTGTAGAAGGGGAATACAGCGTTGCATTATGCCGCTACAGGAGGCATGAAAGCTATTGTTGAGGTAAAAGTCAATTCCTTTACTTGCTTAATAGGTTTCATGTCAATTTTGGCTTCATCATTTTACAAAATCATTTTGTGATGCTGCTTGTCATTGGTAAGCATGTAAACAATTTAACGACTGTTTTTCTGCTATTGATATTGAATATTGAGTGCTTTATGCGTTCTTGTCCATCGCCCTAAATAGCCATGTTGTAACGGCCTGTCGGTCCTCTATACATTGTTCTCTATTAGTGATGTGACATATTTTACTTTCAAACACTCAGTTTGGTTTCAGTTGGTATTCTGCAAAAAGAACCACTTTTCATTATCAGATCTAGTTTTAGAAAAACTGCATATAAAAGCAGATTTCGAGTGTTTTTTGGTCAAAAACAGTAGAGTTTCTTTGAAGCTAACTAATGCAGTTAATGAATAAACAAGAAAGCTGTGCTATAGCAAAGATGACCGCGCGATGCGCGCTATATAAGTAGATTGTCAGCTGTTGTGGAGATATGGCCATTCGAAATTATCCAAGATGGCGGCGGCCGCCATCTTGAACTTGTTCGAATCGAAAATAGTGCCATTAGATCCGCCGTCCCCGAAAACCCCACCCTATAACCAAACATGAAGTGGATCGGACGACCGGTTGCGGAGATATGGCCATTTGAGATTTTTCCAATATGGCGGCGGCCGCCATCTTGG
>Ga0056114_1000797_pt1 | contig 12432 bp, 8 predicted proteins | sample WorMetHERISLAND1_FD_77005 | JGI IMG/M metagenome (GOLD analysis project Ga0056114, IMG submission 77005) | Marine gutless worms symbiont microbial communities from Max Planck institute for Marine Microbiology, Germany - Olavius loisae HERON... ...
ATATGCATATATTTGAATAAAATTTGTAGTATTTACTATGCATCATAAAAGGAACAGAATGAGGGGGTGGGAGCTTGAAAATGTTTTAAAAAATTTTTGGCCATTACATTGAGTGTCACCCTAATAGGGATAATGTAAAAACATTCATGTAAATACGCTTTGGGTGTTTTACCTGGTTATTTACCAGTTTTGTCTCCCAAATGTGCGAACTAACGCAAAAAAATTCAAAAAATTTTAACCCAAATGGGTAATAAACCAGTTGGTAAAAAGGTTAATACAAAAGAAGTAAATAGCGGAGTATACCTTTTGCATAAATACCGAGATTTTTACGGTTGCTGAAAGTAAAAACCTTTTCACTTTTGGCAGTACGTTTTTACGTTATACCTAGTTACAAAGCATTCGTTTTGATGCTGATGTAACGTACAACATGTTTTTGACATTATCTGTGGTGTGGATGTGACAGGGCTGATGTTTGGTATGCCACCGTTCTGTACCCTGAGGACCCTGTCGAGTGGACATCACCATCCAGTGCCGCTGTCTGCGTCCAGCCCTGCTGTTGTCTCTCAGGTAGAATTGACGCCAATGTCGCTAATCTCTGCTCTGTCTGTGAACCTGATGTTAGTTGCTTCACTCGAGATGTGAACATTCGTGAGATTTGTGCAAATGTGTGAAAGTGCTTCACGAGAAGTCACAGTCTGCAGTGCTGACAACAGATAGGACTTCACTCCCTGTTTGCACGTTTGCAGTAGCGGAAAGTATTTGAACTTATAGTGTAACATGTGCGAGGTCTTAAGATGCAAAGATAAAGGTACGTATGAAATCCCAAAACGTAAGTGCAGAAAAATTTAACGGTTTTACGGTACAAAAGCCGCTGACAGCAGTCGATGGAGACAGATTATTTATTAACTGGCTTTTAGTGGCAGTGAGAAGAAAAACTGGAGGAATATTTGGTGGCTTTGTTGTAGAGAGGTGATGAGAACTTTGCGCGTCCTCACGGCATTCCACCTTCACCAGCTCAAACCGCTCACCCATCACCACAGCACACATCCTCCGCGGATCAGACAAATGCCGCTCCGTGATCCCCCAACCACCGCTGCTTCTGTTTGCCGATCGCACGGCGAACGATTCCACGTCTGGCCGATGCCCTTCCGCCGTTGAATGATTTGACGTTCTTTGTGAAGGTGGTGCTCTGCTGTAAGTATTGTTATTAGCCGTCGTCAGTACTTGAGTGAGTCGAATGTCGTTAGTTGTAACTAGGGTGCCGTTAGTCACGGTGCATTTTCCATCGTCGCTCGCCACACGCCCAGTTATACAACTATTAACACTACAACATATAATACAAAAACATCTTAAGTTTTCCTTCAGTAGTTTGATACTGTTGGTTGGGTCTTTTGACCTGTAAAAACCGTCTCCCATATAACCTATGCTGTGTTGGTGGGGACGTAAAACACTGCACAATCCAATACCATCCAATCCAGTTTAGGAGCCGTAACTGTTGGAATGTATACAAAAAAAAGATGATAAAATATGTATAGAAATCTTTGTCGAGTCACTTTATTGCTTATGAAAATTATAAAGCCTTCTGTCGGGATTTAGAAAGCAAGCAAGCATTGGTGGCGGCTGACTGTTTTTAGTGGAATCACTGGACACTGCTGATATATCTGCACTTAGCTTCCATGCATGGTATTGTCAGCTGACGATGGAAAGTGTGCCGTGTCGAGCTGTTGTGGTCGACGTTGTCGTCAGGTCTGTGATGAGTGGTGTTAGTAGGTTGTGTGTCGTTTTGTACGGGGAAGAGGGCCAAACAACCTCTCTACTGTCGGCCGGCGGGCCTTTCCAGTCTCCGCCGCAAATCTCTGGAACAGTCTCCCTGAACATCTCACATCAGCACCGTCGCTCACGGCAGCGTCTTAGCACTTTTCTCTTCTGTCGCTCCTATCCTGACTCAATTATCTGACACTCCAGAGTTTACATTCTGTCGTAGACCTGGCAGTCACTTTATTACTCGGGCCACGTTAGAAATGTCGACCGTTGATAATGATGACGAAACCCAGTGAAAAATTGTGCAGCGGCAGCGGGGTGTGCCTTGACACTGAGTTGTGGGTTAAACCTCTTTTGCTACATTGACAACGCCCTTTCTGATCGCATTTCTGTGCCGCCACAGATGACTTGTCTTTTGTGTATGATAATTATCACACAAAATGCCACTTCCACACTTCATTACCGGTGGTAGTGTAACACGGTGAGGTGAGCATGGTTAGATTGAGGCCTGTCTGGATGACTAACCACCCTCCTTCAGTGCTTTGACACTGTTGGTTTGATCATCAGACCTGTAAAAACCGTCGGCCGTATAACCTATATTGTGTTGGCGCAGACGTAAAACCATGCTCAATCAATCAATCAACCGGTGCGTACGGCACATACCCCGCTCCTCTTTAAGGATGCCAACTGCCACAACTGTTACTGTGGCATTGTGTTGATACGTCTGTGGCGGAGGGCTAGTTCCATCGCTTGTTGAAAATCTTCTAAATTTCTTGTGTAGTTGTATAGTCCTATCTGTGCATTTCAAGCCATTTGAACTCCCCGTTAATCAGGGTCCCCACCTGTGTCTGTTTACTGTGATTTTGTGAATGCTCGATGTTGTTCAGTGGTTGTATTATGTGACGTTTGCTAATGCTTTAGTGCGATAAACATTTCACAAATGTCGTTGTGTTTAGTCAGCATTCACTGAATTAGAGATGGCTGTCGATCAGAGATGGCATGATTTAGCAACTGTCGACTAATACAGCCTTCTTCACTAACGTCCCCACACGTTCCAACACTGAGGCCTGTATCATGTACTGGTCCAGTGTGCTACCCCAGAGGGTGGACATGTGTCATATTGTGCTACACTGAGCCACAGATGACAATACACCTGTACAGCTAGTATATGACTGAACCTCCAGGTGTGATGAGTGTTGTGCTAGCTCTAACCTTCTTCTTCTTTGTGATTCAGTGCAAACTTCAATCAGTTGAAGGCTCTATCACTTGAGTTGGGTGTGAACGGTCAGCGGTGTGCTCAATTTGACCAATATAAAATCAGTGTCTGTGCAGATGGTTAAAATAGAAGCGAACATCTGGCTCCTCCGGGATGGGACGCGACTCCCATTCACTGCCTTGAAATCAGTCCGTGTGTCTCTGTTACAAGCAGCGTTTGTGGGCCCTGAGAGAGACAGGTGTGTAGATCTATGGGGGATGAGTGACACTGAGACGTTGTACTGTCCAGCCTAACAGCATTGTTTCTCTCAACATCTACTCCATAGTAGTCCGTCCAAGCCCACAGTGCCATCATGCTGCTGGTCAACCCATTGCAAGAGATTACTGTGCACGCACACAAACACTACCAGTATTAATTGAGGTGGCTCCACCTCGTGAGTTCTTGTAGCTGTTGTTTGTTCTGGCAGTCTGCCCGCCCTGCGGTGTGGCCCGTCCAGTTGTATGCCGCCCTGGTTCTTGCGTATATTTTCTGTGTCCAGAGTCGGTCAGTATTTTTACATCGTGAGGCTTTCCCGGTGTTTACGTTGATTCTAGCTCAGTGTGATGTTTGCTGTTTATATGTCGGTGTCGTAGTGGCGATGTTACCGTGATTATAATAATACTCGAATTTGTGTAGCGCCATGTGGTCATAACTTCGGAGGTGAGACTGGAAGTAAAGCGACAAAAGTCTGTGAGACTTCTGTCAGTCAGGCAGTTATTAATGTATGGGCATGTTGGTCGATGAGGTATGTCGGAGTAGTTCATTGTGCAGAATTCATTGACAGTTTGTGAACGAGTACATCAAAATATCTCGCTATGTGCCCGAACATTGTGCCAGAGTACGTGCTAATAATCGGCTTCCTTCCCGTACTGACGGTGGTAATAATAAAAGTTGTATAGTGTCATATGGTTGTAAGTTCACTGATGCCTAGCCATCAGCTTGGCTTCTCTGGAATGTCAATAATGTGGCCAACATGAAGTGCCATTTGCTTAAAACAAATTGTTTGCTTCACTAAAAATCCAAGACTCAGTTTTAACAAAAACCGGTTTTTCAGTGACTTTCCAGGCGTGGAGACTACTTGCTATGTGTACTGTGGCAAATTTCCAGTGTCCAATTGCTTAATTCCATCATGCACACTATACAGATACAAAAACACGGTATCGGTATTGTATTCAAATGGAAGTTCTGTGACACATTTGATGACTAGGTCTATACAGTATACATCAAGGGAATCAACATAAAGTATTTCACTTTAAAACATATTATGATTCTCCCTGAAATTTTAATGACACAATGTGTGTCGTTCCCCATAGGATGGATGCCCTGATTATAGAACTTGTTCGTTGCTTAGTTCACTGCCCATCCACAATCAAGCTTTTCCAGTAGCCTGCCTTGGAGTTGTCTCCGCTCTATGATGAAACTCGTTGCTGCGTAACTGTATCTGCTTTGTGATTTGCTCATTGAGCACAAACGTTGTAGAAATTGTTCTGCTGATCTAACATGTTGACATTGTGATGTGAACCGCTTATGTAGGCCTTTGTGTTATTCTTGCTATATCGCCGTATTGAGCACTGTTTTGACTAGTTTTTGATAGAGTCTGAGCACCGATATCCGAGTACTAATGCTACATTTATTATCACCTGAAAAATGTTGTGAATACTTTTCTTCACTGTTAATCATTCGCATTTTGTTAACAGTGTATCATGGTGTGCTGGCCATTGCACAGTTTCCAACTAACAGTACCGGTAATCTGTTCTTAAAAGTGCAAATTAACATGCATCCGTGTCTTGTCAGTATGTCTCCAATATTAAACTCTTTTCTTTTCGTCGATCCATTCGGTCTTCCTCTGATAACATGTGCTCGGTGCCACGGAGACAGAAGCTTTGGCGCTGCCGACCCGCAAATCTGTAACAGTCTGCCGCGCGGCCTGCGAACGTTTTACATCAGCTACAATTGTGACTTTATATAAGCGCCTTAGAAATACTCTTATTTATTTGCTTACTCAGATGTAAAAACTTACCAGTTTAAAACTCAATGTAAGGATGATATGATGATTAGGGCCCACAGTTTTCCACGGGCCGCGGAATTTTGAGCCGAGCCGCGGAATTTGCCCTTTGCCGTGGAATTTTAACATTTCCGCGGAATTTGAGAAATGATCGGTGATGTGTACAATCGTTGGCGTGATGAGTGATTACATCAGTCATCAATCACTGATTTCATTTTTGAAAAGAAAAAAATGTTGCTAACATAACTTAAGGCCGATACGCACTGCCATGCTGACGGATAGTGCATATCGGCCTTTAGTACAATGCCAGCCTTCAATAACTGAAGTTTCTAAACAGCTGTTTCAGTTTTCAGTCATAAATGGGAAGTCGTTGCAAGCACCGGAATTTGACGATTTTGCCGCGGTGAGCCGCAGAATTTCGTGAGCTGGCCCGCAGGATTTGGCAGAATTTTCCGTGGAAAACAGTGGGCCCTAATGATGATATCACTCCACTAAAAGACGAAGCTTTTGATCGACACTTCAACTGGTGTACGCGTCTAAGCCACTGTAGTCTATCAGTTATCACTGTTTAGATGTACCGAGCAGAATTTCACGATAAGCTTCACAACTCAACGTTTTTGTCGTTTTGTCTTGTCGTTACACGTTTCTACACCGAGCTGCCGGTTCTTAGTACCATGTGATCACTCGCAAACGAAATATAATTTACTAATAATACGTGATAAGTTTCTGCTACTAAACTGCTTGCAGTGTTGAGTGTTGTGTTTGGCTAGTGTGTGTCTGTAGTCATATCAACTTCATGCGTGAGCCGACAGAGACAGTGCTTACACATGTGAATCGTGTTTTGTGAATTGCAGTATAGACGCAGTATTAAAGTAACAGGATGCATTTGTATGAACGTTCCTTCTTTAACGGAAAGCAGCGGCGGAGGCAATATGCCAATCTCCCTCTCCCCACTTTTCCATCCCTTCCATTTCCTCTGTCCCACTTTCTCCTACCTTCCCTCCCTTTCCATTCTGTACTATCCCCTTACATACAGCTAGCAGGGTGGCCAAAGTTTTGGAGGAAGCAAATTCAAGGACTTCAAAGACTTTCAACTAACTTTTCCAGACCTATTCTGGCGATGCTTTGCCAAGTTATTTTAATGATGGACATTTTAGAGAGCAATTCTTTCACTTTTTTTTACTGGAAATTAAAACAACATGGCTGACTTCTATAAGGGACTGCAAGTTACAAGTAACAGTAATTTGCCTAGTGACTTCGGCAGTGATTGCTAACAATGATTATGAATTACTCAGATTCAACGACTTTCAAGGGCCTTTTACATCAAATTCCAAAACTTTCAAGGCCCTGTTTTCAAGGACTTTCCAGGTCCTGGAAGGCCGTGTGGCCTCCGTGAGCTAGATAGCACTGTAAACTACTCCAGAGCCCAGCCACCAGAAATAACCCACTGTGGGCCTTCGCTGATGGCAATTTGTTGATCACAAAAAAAACACTCCAATTGTGACCCAAATTACATTTAATATTTGTTTCAACCGGTTGGCTGTATTTCCTCAGAACAGAGTTATAAAATTACATGTTAATAAAACTAAACATCAAGAAGCAATAATTCTAGTAGGGGGCAGCTTGCACTAGCTCTGCCACCGCAGAAAACTCGTGATTAAATTTGTCGATTTGGATGACGTCATCAGTGAAATATTATGTACTTTGATGTGTGTCCGTTGCTATTGTCACTATCCACTGTGTACCATCAACCAGTTGTCTATGCTCGGTGCACTGTGGTATGTTGCAAAAAAAACAGCTTACTGTAGCCAAAACACTTTGTCATCATCGTATGTCTGCAGAATGTCGTCATGGATTACGTGTATCATTAAACTAAAGCTGCAGACCTTGCAGTTGCCTCCTGAAATGAGCCTGGATTTTGTAGTGGTAGTTCAGAGAAGCCCTTTAGCTGTAACAGTTCAGCTTCAATCGAAAAATTCTCCAGCATATTTTGGACTCAGTAGTCATGAGTTGAGTTATTCGCGTGGGACAAACTATCGACATCGGATACCTGTGATACCTGTTCAACAACTCAAATCAAAGGAAAATTCTTTAGACTCATTTTGTCTATCTGGCTTCATGTAAAAATATACATGCTTGCAGCAAGCTTGACATCCACAGCATGATTGAAATTGCATGTTCAGCAATGAAAAGCTTGGATCACAGTATCTCGTGGCCCTCTATCAGGTTACAGATCAACATGGCTCTGCATGTCAAATTTTCAGACAGTTATATGATAGGATACCAACAATACTATCAATGTGGCAAGCAGAACTGAAAAGTTGCACTCGGTTTTTGAGCCATTTGCAAAAACAATTATCAAAAAAATTTCTCTAAACTGTGAACTGAGATTTTTGCAAAAACTGCAGTCTGTCGATGTTTAATCAAAACTCACAATTTCTTGAAAAGCGACTTTCCACGAGATGTAGAGTCGTTAAGTATTAACACCACTTATACTTTCTTTGACTGCTTCTCGGTCTAAACCATTTATTAAAGATCTCTATTTAAAGAAAATGCCTGTTGCTATTGGTGTGGAAACTCCACCACAATAAATACAAAGCTGTTCTCAAAAACTAATCATGTGGAATGGATTTTGTGAAACTGCAAAATGAAGTAATTTCTTGATTTAGTCCGTAATCTTTGGCGTTCCAGTTAGTTATATGAGGGGCGATCAAAAAGTTCTCGGCCTGACCTAGTTCTGATAGGAAAAAATAGTATTTCCTTCTTATAGTAGCAAGGCTCAGAACATGACATGCACAATATGACTTTTGGGCTATAAATATTTTGTGCATTTCAGCGTATGAACAAAGCGTCTGTCAGATGGTTTGCAGATGCTAACACCAGAACTGTGCACAAGTTTCTGAAGAATTTCTCGAACGATACAGACGTGACCCAGCAAAATTTATTTCACAACTCCTTATTCAGGATGAAACATGGATGCACAACTTCGATTCTGAGTCAGAACAACAAAGCATGCAATGTAACGAACGAATCAGTCAAAATTGTCATTTTATTACACGTCGTATCTCCGCTTTTTTCCACTTCGACTGCAGATAACCGACGACCGCTAAAATGCACAGAATATTTATAGCCCAAAAGTCCTATTGTGCAAATTGCGTTCTGAGCCTTGCTACTATAAGAAGCAAATACTATTTTAATTTCATTCCAAACATAACTATGTGAGGCCGAGAACTTTCTGATCGCCCCTCCTATGATGTGCACTTGTCACAGTGGTCACTAAAGACTCGGAGACGATCTTCCCAGCCAATCTCTTGACTGGTACAAAACACCCAAAACTGAACATAATTACAACCATAAACAACACAAAACCCAAACAACCACGCACGAAAACTACCAACATATCATAAACTAAACCAAATGGAACTAAAGCCTGGTTTAGGGGCCTTTATGCCATCAATGCAGGAAAAACGAACGGAGCCCATTCTACAGTCCGTGAGGCACGTATGGAGCTGAACATGTAATATCCTGAAAAAGATCGAAAGACAGTTTTATGATCAGACACAATGCCACAAAATGTCAGCACTTCATTATTTCTAAGAGCTTTCATAGTCTAACGATGATCTATAAGTCATTCACTAACAGTCATGCTAGGCCTACGCCACACAACCCCGGCTATGTGCCACAGTTTCAGTCTGCGCTCTTAGGCGGAGCTTCTTCGCTGGGTTTCGGGATCGATCCCATCCGACTGGGATCCTGTGAAGGGTAGTGGATTGACGCCGGAGCAGCTGGTCGGGCTGGTGGTGGTGGTATGAACCCGGCTGCTGGCGGTGGTCTCATCGGAGGTCTCATCATTGGAACACGAACTGGTAGCATTCCAGGCGGCGGTGGCGGCATTCGCATTCCTACAAACATGACAGCGGGACGGCTAGCTGTAGAGAGCCTCAGTGATAGAAATTAACCTCGTATTGGCCTACAATGATCTATACACAGAAATATACCAAGAAACAATAACGACATTGATAGAGTCGGGACATATGCAGTAATACACCTAGCGTGTATGGTAGGGTAAGGAACAATTTGTGACTACATCTACCATCAACCATGCATCACTGTGCAGTGTGCACATGCCCGGGATTGGATTGGATTGTGCAGTGTTTTACGTCCCCGCCAACACAGTATAGGTTATACGGGAGACAGTTTTTACAGGTCAAAAGACCCAACCAACAGTATCAAAGTGCTGAAGGAGATGCTACAACGGACAAACCAAACAACGAAAACAACTAAATACACATATGCACAGACAATAATATACACAAAAAAGGATATACACAAAATAAGCACAAAAGTCCCCTAGTCCATACTAATATGTGGTGACTAGGGGACGGCTCCCACAGAGGGCAGGGTTGCTAGGCCTGAACGGCGGTGGGGCTGCCGCCGTGGTACCCCCAAGGAATGGTGTAAAATGCCAGGCCATGGTCCACTCCACAGGTGATAACGCGGGCTGGTCATAATGCTACAACTGATGGGCCGCCGCAGGCCAGATCAACAGAGCTTGCCAACCCCTGCATTACACAGAAAGCATACATGTCTCTGCATATACAGTGTTATTAGGCATCACACATACCGGGTGGGAATGGTCCTCTTGGAGGTGGTCCACCCATACGTGGAGGTGGAGGGGGCGGACGACGCGGTCCGCCTGGTCCCACCGGCAGATGAGGCGGGATCATTCCGACTGGAGGACGAAACATCGGTATTGGTGGCATGCCGAACACCGGCACGGCAGCGGGTTGAGCACCAACTTCAGACATCGGTGAGTCGGATGACGATGCTGGTGCGGAAGTTGGTCCCAGGTTGAAGAAGTCGGCCGGAGGCTGAGGCAACGCTGAACAACAAACATAGATATCGCTACAACCTTATGATCTATTAAAATTCATATCTGCTGTAGTGCTGTGCAAATATTCGAAATTTTGAATCAAATAGTTACTTCAGTATTCGATTGCATTCGAAACTAGTACAATTATTCAAAATTTTTGAATACTTACCGTCACCAATTTCTTACTTATTTAACAGAATGACGCCGATTTTTCACCTTAGCAACCACGTCTAGCAACCAACAAAATCAACAAACATGGAATCGTCTGTTGGCCCATTATGGCCCACCAAGTACTGAAACTCTTACAACAGAAACCACAACAGTGCGGTGCCATAAAAACAGTTGAATTTATTCAACAAGTAGTTACTACTGGTGACTTTTGAGACTGACGATAACTATTCGATTCGAAATGAAAAACAATATTCGCATAGAACTGATCTGCTGCCTGTATTGATTCAACCTTCATCAGTTCTGAGACAGCCATTTCACATCATCAACAACAAAGGCCGAGCAAGAAACTTGATAACTTGCTGTTCAACGGAATACTGAACAACGTCAGTACAGTCTGCTCTGGACAGGCGTACGTGAAGCAATTTGTGAAATTCACACAAGAGTCCAATGAGATGAACTAAATCGTATGCTTGCAGGGTTGAAGCCATACAGACTTCAAAACCAGTTAGATCATCAACGCACAAAGTGTCTAGTACACTGGATATACTATGATGGCGTGTCACTGGTAGATATGTGCTAACAGACAGAATGCAAAAACAGTCAAACACAGATAACTGAATAATGTCACATATATCGTTTCACCAATCCGCTCATTGCATCCAAAACAGAGTTCAAGTTTGTCAGAAACACATACCTCCGGGAAGTCCTGGAACAGGTTCAAAGGGTCGTCCATCCAGGTTGTCCTTGTTGTCGAGAGTGATCGCCTGTAGACCTTGTGACTTGCCCCACTTCACATTCAGTCGTTGACCGTTGATGATCAGTTTGTTAAACGACTTCTCCGCCGCGGCCTCGGCAGCCGCACGCGTCGTGTACTGGACGAACGCGCACTGCTGCCGCGGCACCACCGTCAGACTACGGATCTCACCGTACTGGTAGAAGTAGTCCCTGCACGTGGCGAAATCACATCGTTATCACCAAGTAGCTTAGAACGTACGATGTGGGACAAATCTCACACGAACTGGATTTCATCGTAATATAATTCTGTGATAGTTACTCAAACGTAACCACAGAAAAACAAAAAAAATGAAAACAAGAACCGAAACTTTTGCAGGCCCCTATAATTTCTGACAGCAAGCCCATTAACTTCTGTTAGATCAGACAATATCAATTAACGTTCCTTCTCTTGACCATTTATCCAGCTTCTTTCGTCTAGTTCTGTAACTTGTTAATTTCATAATGGATCAATTTTGTAACAAAATGTGTTGCTCGTACGTCATGATAAAAAGCTACAGCATGCCAATATGAAAAGTTTTCACATGCATGTTGCAATGCAGTTTGAGTTTCCACCCCAGTACCATCAACAGTGGAAACAGTGGGATTGGATTGGACTGAGTGGTGTTTTACGTCCCTGCCAACACCGTATAGAATATATGGGAGACGGTTTTTACAGGTCAAAAGACCCAACCAACAGTATCAAAGTACTGAAGGTACATATAGTACAGAGACAAATCAAACATACAATAAGCAGACATGAACACAAAACACACCAAGTCCCCTAGTCTACAATAATATGGGGTGACTAGGGGACGGCTCCCACAGAGGGCAGGGTTGCCAGGCCTGAATGGCGGTGGGAAACAGTGGGAACTGCATGACAGCAGGAAATTTATTCGGGGAATTCCCGCTGTCACTGACACAAGTTGCCACTGTTTATCGTGTGAACAGTTAAAAAAACCACAGTTCAAACAGCTGCCAAGTCGGCTAGTAGAATCTGACACGTTTTGCAGTCATCTGTGTTCAGCCGAGGTGGACACTGGCAACGTACCTTGACCTCAAACTCTGCTTGGACATTGGAATTTCGCTGGACATCACCAGTCGACAGATCTGAACAGTTTACCGACTTCTTATTCAAAAAAATTACCGAAAATGAACTTATTTGCGGTTGCTAACACAGCAGCGCATTATGGCCTGTATTCATACCATGTCGTGTACAAATTCACTTACTTATACTTACACAACTAGGGCTCTACCGGATTTCGGCTCCGGCCAGAATCCGGCACTTTTTCCAAATCCAGCAGAAATCCGGCTCTGGCAAAAATCCCACCGGAGCTGGATAGTTTTGCCAGATTTTAAAAGTCGATTTTTCCCTGACATTAAATAACTTGGAATTGATTGATTGATTGAGCAGGGTTTAACGTCTCCACCAACACAGTATAGGTTATATGGGCGACGGATTTTAACATGTTGCAAGACCCAACCAACAGTATCAAAGTACTGAAGGAACACAGAGATTACACAATTAACAGAAAAAAATACAATAATGACACAATAAACACAAAACACAGCAAATCCCCTAGTCTACAATAATAT
>Ga0056114_1000798_pt1 | contig 12420 bp, 8 predicted proteins | sample WorMetHERISLAND1_FD_77005 | JGI IMG/M metagenome (GOLD analysis project Ga0056114, IMG submission 77005) | Marine gutless worms symbiont microbial communities from Max Planck institute for Marine Microbiology, Germany - Olavius loisae HERON... ...
CACATGCCATTTCCTATTGGTGGTCCTTTGGAACCAAGCCTCTATCTCTAACGGTTTCCGAGATATTCAACGTCAAATGTAACGCAATGGTTGACGTGACCTTGATATGACCTCTAAACAAAGTTCAAGGTCTTTCATTTTGGTACCAATCGATTTCTCACATACGACTTCCTATAGGCTCTCAATAGTAACATTTGCTCTAGGACGCACCGTTTAGCCACAATACATAACGTCACAGACAGACAGACGACGACGACAGACGACAGACAGGCGCAACACTGTAGCATAAGCGCGACCGTTAGTACGGTCGGCTAAAAACGGATGACCGGGATAGACGTGTTTAAAGAACATGACATTTATGTCTGATTTTGATTCGCTGCTGAAGCACAAATGATGCGGTAGTCAACTCAAGGTTCCAGTGAAATGAGACATACGTTCAACTGAAGCATCTGAGACATGACAATATAAATTCCAAGCTGATTTAACAATATTATCATAGCCAGGAGCAAATTTTATGCATTTGGCACCATACACAAGCAGTAGCTACAAAAAGAAGTTCCCAAATGCAACATAACCATATCAATGAGCTTACATACAATTTATGACCACAATACATTATCAGCTGTGTAGAAAGCACCTTTTGATTCTTTAGTAGAGTCTTCAGATTCCTAACCCTTTTCAAACACACTACAATTTGCTGTATTTCACATGCTTTTTGAGTGAAATTTACACTTTCAGAGCAACATTTGTTTAGTCAGCTGTAACACAGTATATCAGCTTGATGTGGGGTCGATGTGACAAATTTGTAGTAGGAGTAGCTATGCCTAAACCAACTGTGTACAATCAATCTCAACAAAATATCTCTTAGGTCAGGTTGCACCAACCTCAGTTAAATTTTAACTAAGGTTAAATCCTGATTTAAACTTAGGTTAAGTCAAAACGGGTTGCACCATCACCGGTTAACAGTTAACCCTGGTTTAAAATTAACCAGCCGACGACGGCCGCTTAACCATGGTTAATTCTTGAATTAAAAATGGCGAACGAGTTGTTTTGACGTTTTAGTGAACGCAAATGTTGCAAATCAGTTTGATAATTACCATGAGAAGAAGTTGCACGCACATTTCTGACTGTGAAAGACCGCCGTGTTATACCTGATTGATGACATAACCGTACAACTACACAAGCGTCTATAAAACTTTGTTATTTCATTCATAACTTCGCCATTAACGTATGCTGCCTGCCTGCCCAGGCTGCATGGCGTGGTGCGTGCACGCGGCCAGGGTCAGACGCTGCTGTCGTCTGCCATTGCTGTGTTTACAATTTTACACTCAGCGCACGTCGTCACGTGACCCTGACTAGCCAATAGAACAAGTCGACTGCCAGTCCAGCTTTTTTAGCACAGGTTAGCAAACCGAAGTTAAATTGGTGATGGTGCAACGTGAGACGTATTTAACTCTAGTTTAAAAAACAACCAAGGTTTGTAAACTGACGATTTAACCGACATTGGTGCAACCGGACCTTAGTGAACTACTGTAGTTGATTCAAGCAGTTTGGAGCGGTTCAAAATTCAAATGGTCTCTCGAGGCTCTTCAGCCGAGACAGATACAGCACTACAATTGCCAACTCTATTATCAGTCATTTCTACGAAGGCACTGGTCGGTTGATTGCGTAATTGCGTCCACGCACCAAACAAACAAGTTCACAACTGGAGACAGACGCTATCTGCGAGCATCTGTCCTTCATAACACCACGTCCAATCCACATTTATGGCGGTTGACGTTATCTATCAAGTCTTTGATGTATATAACTATGGCACCATACCCGTAGGGCGGCCAATATAAAGGCCCATAAGCACACTGTCATTTAGCCATTATTAAACGTTATCACAGCTGACGTTATACAGCAGTGAGAATTGTTCATTCGATTGCCTACTGCTGAGACCACACACTGATAATGTAAGAGGCAGATCTTTATCAAAATACACTGTAGTGCATAATCAAACCTATCTCGTAGAACTTCTATTACTCATTTCTTATTATACTCGCACAGGCCAACTACATCCTACCGCACATGCACGGTATAAGTCCACACATGCTGACAATCGGCAGCATTCGCATTGTGTTAATTGTCAATCAAAAGTGAATACTTGTTAGTTCGAAGAAGAAGAAGAAGAAGGATCATCAGGATCACAGTGAACTGTTACGAGTTCGTCTGTGACAGGTCAAAAGCAGCCGAGTTGTGCGACAGCAACCAGCGATCCATCAACCAGGACGGCACAAACGGCGAGATAAGAGCAACCCACTAGCACACAGTTTCACATCATACACTCTGCATGATGCCGTAAGACACAAATAGACAGAAGTAGCTACATGGCTTTACTATACACTGCTCAAGACAAAAAGTAGGTAAAGTCAAGTAATACCAAACAATACGTAACACATCCTAGTGACTACACATACTTCATAAAACTGCTCCAGGCAGTTGATCGCACACATTTACTCAATTTATACTGATAGACTGTCGGCTAAGGCTGTCCAATACACCTGCGGTTAGACAGCTGTCCAAATCGGCTGAACTCTCAAGCATCATCAACAGCGAGACATGCATATAATGTATTCCAAAAAAACTACAACGTATCGCTCATCTTGGAGCTGGAGTAGAGTTTAACGCCCCACCCGACACAATCTAGGTCATTCAGAGTCGGTCTTCACAGCCAATCACTTGACTGATACTGACAAACAAAACGGTACAGGAAAATACACAAACTAAATGCAATCCAAAAAAGCAAACAACACAAAATACAGCAAAACAAAACTACCCTGGTTCAGTCACCTCTTACGACACTCGGCCAGGAAACACGTTGGGCTTATTCTACAAGCTCCCGAGCCCACACGGGGCATATCACCCATCATCATTAACAACAGGGTACTACATTCTACCAATAAGTGACATGCAGCAGCTGTAGCGCTGTACTTCCATTTGTATACTGCTATATCCACTTTTGTTGTACGTGTAAAAGTTGAGAAGCACTGATTGATTGATTGAGCAGTGTTTTACGTCCCCTCCAACACAGTATAGGTTATATGGGAGACGGTTTTTACAGGTCAAAAGACCCAATCAACAGTATCAAAGTACTGAAGGAAAAGGCTACAAAGGAAAACAACACAAAAAAACATAAAGAAAACAGAAAATACACACACAAAAAATAGTATACAAATAACCGTTACACAAATAAACACAGCAAGTCCCCTAGTCTACAATAATATGGGGGTGACTAAGGGACAGCTCCCACAGAGGGCAGGGTTGCCAGGCCTGAACGGCGGTGGGACTGCCGCCGCGGTACCCCCTTGAGAAGCACTGAAATGAGCGTTGAAGGTCATTCCAAGGTCGTCATCAGTCACCGCCGATTGTGCCAATCAAAACTGATATGCAACTTCCTATTAGTGCTCTAAAGTAACTGTGTATGAAATGTCTACCTTCTTTAAGACACAACTCCACAAGGTCACGCGATGCCGAACAAGGACGAATATCAAAATCTGTCCAGAAAAAATTTAGATATCGTCTGAGAGTATCACAATTCACCGTTAGTCTTTTGATTACAAGCAACGACGGAGCAGAAAGACTTTGAAATCGACCATTTGCGTAACTTTCGAACCTCCGTGACCTTGACTTTTGATTGGGTCATACAGCATGCCATCGCGTTTTACTCATTATCCCCTACCTACATGCCAAATTTCGTTTAAATCAGAAAACTTTTTGTGGACTGTGTATGTAAAAAAAGGTAAAGACGTCGATTTGTATAGCGCATCTACGTATATAAGCATACCTCTAACGCGCAATTCGTCAATGAAACTGAGCCGCCGGGCCGTATTTAGGTCACCGCACAGCCTGCGAACACAGCCCTGTGCAGTGACCCAACAACCAGCTACAGGCAATGCAAGTACGTATGTATGGACGGACAATAAGACCTGCTTTATTAGGCCAACTCAAAGGAGATGACCTAAAATACAGGTCACAGAAGTCAGCCAGCAAAAGTAGGTCACAAAATTCTAAATAGCAACAACTTACGCAGAACAAGTCGAATCTGCCGGCACCGCCATGAACCATGTACCGCGCTTGTGGTCTCACGGCAAACAGCGCGTCTGTCATCGCGAGTATGACGGGGCTTATGTCCATTCTTGCAGTCCCTCGGCACGTATCAGCAAATGCTATATGACGGTCTATGTACTGACGACCATAGATCTGCCGCTGTTCTGCACTCATGTTCTCCCAGATAGTCTCAAAATCTGCTGTGATACGCTCCATCTATCCACATAACATACTATTGAGTTAACATGAAGGTCCTTCACAATGTGAAGGCAGCAGGACACCAAACACCGGCGTGAAAATATCAAACATTGCGGAAGTTGAAGAACTTGTTAAATTAGGGTGTGAAGTTCAGAACTGCATACAGATGTGGTTTTACTCTTGAACAGTGAAGCAAAGAGGCTAACAGCTGCAGTAAGGTGAGCAAAACAAGGATATAGGCTATAGAACCTGAACTGTGTACAGGTTTGATGCTCTTAGAGTAGCAATTCAATTGTAAAGGCTACATCAAGTTGAGACTTCTAAGTATTACTTTGGCATGGCCATGTAAACGAGACCAGTGATGATATAGATCAAAATCAATACAGCCAGTTGATGACGCAGACATTACTGACATTGACAAATTTAAATTTGAAACTGAAACTTTCAGTGTTTTCTTCCCATATTTACAAACCCAAATGGGATAGACGTATGCACACAGATAGTTGATTGATTGACCGAGCAGGGTTTAACGTCTCCACCAAATGGCACCAACGCGGTATAGGTTATCTGGGAGACAGTTTCACAGGTCAAAAGACCCAACCAACAGTATCAAAGTACTGAAGGAAAAAACGCTACAAAAGTAAAGAAAACCCCAAAAAAGCAAACAACACAAAATACAGCAAAACAAAAAACACACAAATACAAAAAAACACAGAAAATCCCCTACTCCACAATAATACTGACTGGGGTATGGTCACAAACAGCTGGCGGCAACACATGCAATGAGAAGGCTTCATAACTGTGCCATTACGGTAATACAGCTTATTGGTAAAGCATGCTACACTACCTACATTGAGACCATCTGTTGCTCCTCCGAAATTTCCTGGCTCAACAATTGACACGGTGACACCAAATCTGTTCATTTCTAGTCTCAGTGTGTCAGAGAACGCCTCAACAGCATACTTTGTCATGGTATACGCTGCACAGAATGGCGTTACATTGATGCCTTTGACAGAACTCACGTTGACGACTCGACCTAAACGCGTCCACAATTCACTGTTACTAAGCCTCACACACAGAAACACAGCACATGTAAAACAGCTTATCACGGGAAATTTATCATTCATTTCATGAGTGCTTTCATCAGTCAGCTGAATGCAACTTCATCTGACTGATGAAGTCTACTCTTTGGAGGCTGTCATCAAGTCTGGTGTTTAGACAACAGTCAACTATGTGGCTCATGGTCTGTGGCTGTCCACATTCACGTAGCTCCGACGTGACAAGCTTGTGTGCAGATCTGCATGAAACGAGCCTTGTCCCATTTGACGGTGATTCAGCAGTGACCATGAAAAATGATCAGTGGCTGTCGTGTGCCATCATTTTTCAAGCAGTGCCGCATTACACTGACAACAGAGGCGTGTCTTTTACTTTTTTCCTAAGAGATTCTCGCTCCTCGTTCTCGAGATTTCTAGCTAAAGCCCGTCGCACATGGTCAAAATAGAACTGAAATAAAATGCTGAAACTGTTTCAGCCTCATAAGCATATTTTTCAACACGGCGAAACTGTTTCAGTGTTTCAGTTTCAGAGATGTGCGGATGTCTGAAATAAAACTGCAGTTAAACAATGCTGCTGGTGGTCGGCTTTATTTCACGCGTCCGCACATCCCTGATACTGAAACAAAACACTGAAACAACCTGAAACAGCTTTAGCGTTTGCACATGATAAAAGTGAAATTTAAAAAAACTGTCGATGGTCGGCTGAAACCAAGCCCAGACCGTCGGCAGTTTTGTTTTATTTCAGTTTATTTCACCATGTGCGACAGGCTTTAGAAGTAAAAGACAACTTAATCGTGATTTCTCACAAAATCCTATGTTGATATAGCAACAATGTCAAAATATTCAGTCGCAGATGTATACGTAATTTGTCGCATTTAAACATGACGGCAACCGTAAAAAAATTATTGCTGTCATACTGTTGCATTTATTACACTAAAATGTCGTCGATATTAATACCAAATCTGTCCAAATGAAACACAAATCCTCACCAAAATCACCGGTGCTATTTTTTGTAAGAGGAGCTAGCAGAACTTAGCAAAGAAATTTCTTGCTCGCTAGTTCTCGTAGAATTCCCGCTAGGTCTAAGATAAAGGACGCATTCCGAGCCTAGCAGCTACGAGAATCTCGTAAAACTAAAAGTAAAAGACACGCCTCAGTACAGTTATAGCAGCTGAAATAGCGTTGTTCGCTACTGCACCGATGTTTCTAAAAATAGGTTGACCTAGGTTGATCAAAATCGGACAAACATTTGAACACCGTGACAAGCCAATACCGGTAATGGACGATTGAAGGTCAACAGGCACAATATTGTGCGTGATTTTAATTCTAACACGATTTAATATTATGAAAAAGTACATGGAAAATTTGTGTCCGCATGTTATCGTAACTTTAGGGCAATGTTCATCTAACGGCAAAAAATAACGCCACTCCACTGTTTGTCTGAATTTGACCTACTTATGGCATCATTCGCACACAGTGCTATTATAATCCTGCATTCCTTAACAATCACATCATGAGCAAAAAGGCGCAACATTTTCCTACATATTGGATTCACGTTAAACGTTCTGAAGGGTTGAATTAAACTTCAAGGTCGATCAAGAATGTAAGAGACCACATCGTTTGAACGAGTTCCTATTAATGTGTGATAGTAACAATGGCTGCATCTTGCACCATTTCTGACATACAGCAACTTATTTGTCAATTGGTAATTTTTGATATCCCACACCTGCATTTAAGCACCTTGCAGACAACTATGTCAAGAAATTTAGGAATATTTTTCACTGTTCAGCTATGAAAAACCAGAATACAGTGAAAGTATATTTATTTACATGGAAATGGTGCACGTTGGATGAACAGACAGACAGACAGACAGACAGACACATAAACAGACATCTATCTGGCAACAACATAGTCTATGCTGTGCACAGCATTACAGCATGAAAATCAGACGACACAACAATATCAAACAATAACAAGAAAGCCAGCAGTCAACCCCACAAGCATTGCATGGTTCATTTAATAACAGTGAGACTTCCAACTGTCATCTGTAGTTAGTAGCGGGCAATAAAGAAGAAGGTATGTGGCCTAGATGACCTGCATGATCTGCAACCAGACGCTATCATAGAACTGAAGGTGGAAGGAAATATTTGGATCAGCTCGTATCTTGAACGTGCATTACGCAGAACTTCAGGAGATCTACAGATCAATGTCAACATTATTTATCACACCTCAGTCAAACAAGCTCAGGAAATACTCACATTTCTATACCCCGGGTGTAAAGGCTCCTGTTAGGAACGACCCTGGCGGAACTTTATTTTGTTGATGTGACTAGGAACACTAGAACATTGGGAGCTATCACTCAGGTGGGAAAAAATTTGAGGATAGGTAAAGTTGTTTCGACACAATGTGGGATCGTGACAGATAAATGGACAGACAGACACTTTGCAACATAGCTTCACGCGGGGTAGAAATTATACGACACACCTTTTCTCTGACGTATTTCAGGCAGGAAGGCTTTGGTAACTCGCACCACTCCAAGTTGGTTTATATTGACTTGGTTGATATACTGATCCATTGTTGTGAGTTCAGCATCACCAAGGAGATTCAATGCAGCATTGTTCACTAGACCCCACAGACCTGAACATTTTTGGCTATTAATTTGATACAAAACACATACAAAAAAATAGCAGTTCTAATTACTACTATAATTCTACCCACAACAAAACTTGACTGCTTTTCGTTGCATTGTTTTACAGAGTGGAGATATGCTGACATAAAATATCAGATTATATTCTCAAGTCAAGTCAAGTAGCCTTGAATGATAAAAGCGACAAACGGACAATCATACCATAAAATACAATAATGGTGCAATATTTGTCAAAACAAAAATCGACTTCATAAAGCACAAATCTAACTAGAAATGCCTCAATAGAAAAAATATCGCTGGCAACGGCCAATTAACCAAACCCTATTCTCTTCCTGTTTGGAATGAATACAAGAGGCTCGGCTATCACCGAGGATGCAAGTCAGCAGCACATTACACTGGAGGTTAAGTAAACAAAACATCTGTAGTTGAACTAATTCATCATTTTGAAATATTCACCTTTGAAAAGTACCATGACCTTGAAGCATGGGTTAGGATTCATTCAAGGTCATTGCAAATGACACCATTCGATAGAACGTACAAGACTTCCTATTAATGTTCAATAGTAACTATAGCTCTATCTTGCACCATTGTTGAGATAAATAATTTCAAAAATACTACGACCTTGAAATTTGGGCCAGGGGTCAATGGGTCACTCGATGTACATTCGATAGAATTAGGCTTAGACCGATACCAGAATTTACCGATACCACCGATACCGATACTTTAGACCTTCACCAATACCGATACCGAGTACCGATACCGATACCAGTAGTGACGTCACAGCCGCCACGACGAGTCGTTTCAGGCTATTATGCATGAGCACTGAGCAGGCCTGTGTTGTGCATACATGTACGAAGATACTATAGGTGTTAAAACGCTAGTATATCAAAACCAATTACAATGCCATAAGATACTGCATGAATGTTTTATAACTGATTAAAAGAACATGGCTGAAATTCTATTCTTTCAGCTTTCACCAGTTATCGAATCAAATGTCCCATGCGTCAGCCGTTACGACAGACGGTCGGGGTAGGGGGTTGGGAGTTGGGAGTCGTAGTAGTCGGATGCACCACTTCAGTTTTACGGGGAGAGATGCTGATCTGTAGTGCCTTTAGGCGCCGACGCCGCTGTCGATGTAGCTTCGTTTCCTGCTCCAGTGAATAGTCAACAAACAGCATTTGCAGTCATTACAAATGCATGACGGCCGACTGGTATCGGTTCTGGTATCGGCTGCAGTATCAGCGATACCGATACCAAACCGATACCACTGGTATCGGCCCGATACCGATACCGAGTACTGGTATCGGTCTAAGCCTAGATAGAATGCCCATAGTTTCCTATTAGCGGCCTATAGTAACTTTGACGGTAAAATACACCGTTTTTGAGATAGTCACCTTTGGTAAGTGCTGTGACTTTGAAACCCCTAAATTCAGCAATCACTCACGTTCAGTAGAAATGACACCATTCAATAGATCGTGTATAAGTTCTGTACTGAATTAAAGGGGCACTGGGGTTTGTTTGTTTTTCTTTTTCATATTTTTTTCTGGCTACGTGTGCTAGATTAAGCTGAATACTCAGCTTTCAAGTCCACGTTAAACTCTTCTATTATATAGTATCGTATTCATGTTCTATAGCAACTTCGGCGCTAGCTGTTTCTGAAAATGGGATATAGCTGCAAATTTGACATTTTCTCCCACCCTTCCCTTGTTTCGTGCCCCACTGCAGTAGACTCCCTGCCTCATTTCATAACAACCACTGATGTGCTGAAACTAGAGTGATGTGGTAAGAACTGCTTCAGCATAGGTATGTTTTTGTTGAAATTACACCACAGCGTGTTAGACGGACGGACGGACAGGTCCATACCTATTACCGAGATTAGCGGAGCTAATGTGCAGTATGCCGTTGAATTCAGCAATCAGCATATCCTTCTGTGTCAGATGGTATAAACCACACAGTGTGTCTGCAACTTTTTTTATCAAGTTGGATAATGTCCACATCCCTGGGGCTTATGACATAGTCTCATTTACAGCATCTATACGAAGCTCTGAATGCAGTGTGTGATCCTTGTCTTCATGCAGCATTTCTCATGTGAACTGATAACAAATATGGCAGTCCGTTAAAAATGGACACCTGTCAAACTTTTAAAAAATTATCTATATAAATGTAAAATATTTTTCTATATATTTTTCAAAAATCTCGGTCTGCTGGCCTTCCTCAGAGAAAGCCCTTTGACTTGCAGGATGCAGGAAATGACAATAATTTACAAAAATGCTGCCTATTCAGGCGGTAAACAGTAACAAGTGAGTATCGGTAAGTGCACGGCCAGATGGCCGCTGTGACATGCGGCCCTCATGGATAATTACTGATTACATATTATCACAAAAACGAAATGAAATGCATCCTATGATATGTGCAGAATGGGCCATTGATCATTTTGGTATTGGTTTGATGTAAATCCATCTACTTTTGAAGAAGATATACTTGAACAACGATTGTTACATTTTGGTCTCAGCGTCCTTGTCGTTTGACCGCTAGACCTCAAACATGCTCTCTAGTTATGCTTGTCCAGTGCTATGTTTCCACTAAATTGAATTTTCTGTGGTTTTACCATTTCGAGAAAATCAGAGGCATGGGATGGATGGATGGACGGACAGACAGACAGGGTGCAACACTTAATGCAGCCCCTAGCGAGGGCAATACAATAATAGAGAACCTTGAGATACACACCAGAGCCATTTGTCACAGTAGACACATACTGCACACATTTGGCAACTTGTTCAGCATTTCTCACATCCAGCTGGACAACATGCATACGATCAGAACCCTCTCTCTTCAGTTTCATGGCACCGGAACCTTCGGCTACAAGACAGCCAGCAAAGACTGTGGCACCGAGTCTATCCAGATGTATGGCAAGCGCATGACCAAACCCTACAGACACAGCAGGCACTGGTATCTGCAGTAACATGTTACACGGAACAATCACTAAACAACAAGAATTACAGTATCAGCAGTATATGTACATAACCAGAAATGTACAAAAATGAATATTAAAGAAATCTGGATATATTCAACAATTAGTATTTTTACCATGCGATGCTACGCAGAATGCAGTATTGCTATGGCAAGTCGTCTGTCCATCCATCCATCAAAGTTTTAAGCTGGGGAGGGGCTTGCCCCTCCCTAGACCTCACCCCACTGCAGAACTATATAACTGAACTAAAACTCACAAAACAGCTCTGTACACATCCAAAATTAAACTATCATACCCGCCTAGTGGTAAACACGCCATGTTGTTGATGGTGAAAGCACTGTTTTCATTCATTTTTCATACACGTTTATTCGCAGATAAAAATTGTCGTTGTGAAAAAATTTATAGATGGTTCGCAAAAATTGTTTAACTACTAAACTTTATAAGTCATTTGCAACAATTTTGAATAAGTAACATTAAGTTATACGAGGTCCCTTAATAATATCTTTGGCCAATAAGTCCCAAGCAGGATTCAAACCTGCATGCTACTGAGTATGGTGCAAGCATTCTACCCCTGAGCCACAGTAGCGAGCCACACAGCACTGTCATAATGACCGCTATTTATAGTGCCTTATGAACTTAGCCGTGTGTGATATAATGAACAGGTTATACACACGATCAGCCGTATGTATATACACTACGAAAAGTAAATCACGATATTACCGGTGTCACAACCAGTGATTAACACACTGCGGTTCTGGATCGGCAAATGACTACCACCACAACCTCTCAGTTCACTCAGCCATGCCATTGAGACAACGATGGCCACTCCGGCGACAACGACCAAAGGATGTGACCAGTACATGTAACTCAGCAAGCACAGTAGAGCAATCACACCAAGTCCTACATCTTTTAATAGTCTTCGCCAGAACTCGCCGGAATCACCAACAGTGTGCGTTTCCAACCAGACTTGGTCATCGTCAGAGGCAGTACGTGATTCTCCGCTACTGTCAACAACCGGCATCCTTTAAAACGTTTAGTTGTGCCACGCCCACGCCACGGGTTGTAAACAAACAATACAACTGATTCACGTAAAGTTACTGCTACAATTTATGCGACATAACGCATAGCTCTAAGCACATCTACACACTCCTAGCACTGTCAACAAGTCATTCGGAGTTTTCCATAAACATTTGATTTGACAAATAATTCCTAAAATGAGACCGCTAATCAGAAATCACCCATGATGCCAAGAATATATATTCAATGTTATTAATAATTAGTGATGCTCACGGATATCCAGATATCCGGAAAAATCCGGATGCCATTAATTTATACGGGTACATAACATAACATAACATAACATAACATAGCGGATGTTATGGGCGTAAGCGAAGTGCTTCTGTGCCCATATCGTTGTTTAGAATATAAAATGGAAAGACTCGAAAAACTCAAAATTCAAC
>Ga0056114_1000799_pt1 | contig 12418 bp, 6 predicted proteins | sample WorMetHERISLAND1_FD_77005 | JGI IMG/M metagenome (GOLD analysis project Ga0056114, IMG submission 77005) | Marine gutless worms symbiont microbial communities from Max Planck institute for Marine Microbiology, Germany - Olavius loisae HERON... ...
ATGCATGGCAGCAGCTTCTCCTTCAGCAGTACTTCACGATAATAGTCGGAAAAGTAAGTAAGTAAAATATTATACAAAACGCCTACTAATTTATCACAGTGAACTAAAATTAAATGATTTGGACTATTCCATTAGCTATAAATCAAATGTCGTATAGTTGTACACTTAACATTTCAAGTTTCACAGGGTAGTGCAGCAACAGATTTAAGGTGAGGCGAAAATTTTAACAAGTTCTTATTCCGCAATTCATTGCTGTATATAGCAGTGAAAAAATTACGGAAATCGGTCAATATTTGCCAGAGTTATCGCAAAAGTAAACGTGTCTCGTTTTTTATGGCCTACGGTGTATATCTGATTAAAATGCAAATACAAAAAAATGTATGGTAAATGACGAAATACAAAGTACAATAGTACAATATTTACAAAATAAAACTGAAGATGAAAGCAAAAAAAACAAACGTATTCCTCAAGCCTCTTAACATCGACTGGTAACATTATGATCTAAAACTTACAGCATCATTTCAATCATTTTGCATAAACAGGATTGGTGCCATATAGACTTTAAGTTATTGAATTAAAAGCCATTTTGTATCCGAGCAAGTACAACTATTAAACATCTCACATTAAAAGTGTGTACCAGTTAATATGATGCAGGCATCCTTCAATGACAGTTTTGGCTTAAAACAGATTTTCATTCAATGGGGACAACACAGGACAGACAGACAAAAGTAGATAGTCACAGATTTTCATTACATTCATCACAGCATTTAAAGACCCTACAATTGTGCAGGGTTTGATAAAGCAAGTCAAAACACTATCCATCTCTGATTCACTTGTGCCATATGGTGCTATATGAGTGAATTCTGATAGGCTAACTGATTGATCAGTCAACTCACAAGTGACAGAGTCTCCACTTGCAAATAAAACAATATTTTTAGCTTCATAATATTTTACTGTCAAAGAACTTTGTCAAATGACAGCTGAAGAAGTAACATTAAAAAGTTGCAAAAACAGCTGCAGTTAAGAAAACTGGTTAGTAACAAATTAGCAATCAGCATTATAGCAAGTAACTGAAACTGTTATGAAACAACAAAATAAAGCTGAGTTGGCACAAAATTATGCACTTTAATCCAAGCATGATAACGAAAATATTACTGGGGCAACACCTACTAATTTATCAAAGTTATTAATGACAGTTCAGCATATCAACATTTTGTGGACACAATGTATCTAACAACTGCATCACAGGCTGATGGAATGAATGAACGACATCTACCTTGTGATGCTTTCATCTGTGAGATCTCTTCATCCTCTGCTAAGTACCTGTAACACAGGACAAGCTCATCAGCTCCACTCCATGTACTCCTCAGTCCTGTAGTACTTGGTATTTGTAATTGTACTTCAGAATCGTTCGAAGTACTCGTACTTGTGATCTAAGTACTTGTTACTATGGGGATGGCCATCGCCGGTATAACCTATACTGTGTTGGTGGAGACGTTAAACCATGCTCAATCAATACTATGGGGATGAGCCCTCCAGTGGGCCCAACTGAAGATAATCTCAGTTGCTTTTTAGATATACAACGTGCAAAAGACCTGGTAAGGGTATCAGAGGCGCACTCACAAGAGCATTATATGATCACAGTTAAGTTTAACATCCCTTCGACACATTATATGTCGTATTTCAAATACAGATGGCCGCTGCATATCAACCTTTTCCTGTCTTCTTCCATCGAGTCGACAATGTTGTTTCGTCTGTGAACGGTCATCAGCAACTGCTCAAGAAGTTCGGCTTCTCGTGACTTCTGAGCATCTGTCTTCTTATCTTCTGCACATCAATACAGGATGGTTAGGGTTTCACGACATCTTAAGCATGTAAACAGCAGCTATATCATGCCTGAGATAGCCTTCCCTCCAGTTAGTCAGAGTGCTTCAGAGAGGTCACCCATGTCTCCAACTGGGCAACTTCCCCTACTAAATCTTTTTGCCACAGTTCTACCCAGGGCTGGATTAAGGGTTGTTGGGGTCTAAGGCTACATACATAATTGTAGGGTCAGGTCTCCAGTGGGGTCCAAGGCAATGCCCCAGTAGAGGGTCTGTGGAGAGATGTAGTCCCCAGCAGCTGGAGCCTTTTTGTTAATTAATACACAAATTTTGATGTTCTACAGAACGAATACAAAAAATAGATCTTAACTGTACTGCAATGCCTATTGAAATGTAACCTTGGCATTTTTGAGGGGCAAATTTTTTTCGAGGGCCTGAGGCTTAAGCCTTGATAGCCTAATGGTTAATCTGGCCCTGGTTCCACCTAGACTGACACAGCTTATGCAGTTTAGCTGTATAAATGCCTTGCCAGTTGGCAGAAAGTGGCTCACCTCCAAGCTCCCATCTACAGTGAGGTGGTAGTACTCGCACAGAGTGTATTGATGTCCCTGATATCTAACGGCCCCTGCCAAAAATTTACGGGTCTCAGGGCATAGCCAACATCCTGGTGATTAGTGATTATAAAATGTGATGTTTATACAGAGAAAAAATTAGTAATTTATTAAGTTACTAGGTTAAGCGAGATTTTGGCGGTACACCTGCACAATAATGTGGTCCAAATTTGCTGGCAATTAAACAAGTGTACTGTGATGAAAATGTTTTATTAGGTGGAAACTATTAATTGCTGTAACAACAACAAACTGTGAGAAAGGCAACCTGAAACAGCCATCAGACGACGCAGTTCATATTCAACCTGCGAATGTCGATCTTCTAGTTCTTGTTGTCGGAGTCTGACAGCAGCAAAAAAACGCAGTTAATCACACAGAAACAATTAAAACTATACGAGTAAATAAGCCCTGACGGATCTGCCAGTCGACTCCTCATAAGATGCAAAGTTCGTCTGCCAAAGGTAGAACACCTAAGTTTGAAGGTCCCGTGAACAAGGAAGTATATCAAAATCTATCCAGTTAAAATTTAGATATTTCTTGGAGTATCATAATTCACCATTAGTCTATTGATTAGATGCATACCGGCGGAGGAGGTAGACATTGAAATCTGCCATTTTCGCACATTTCAGACATGCATGACCTTGACCTTGGATTGGGTCACAGGACATGCCATCACATATCACTCATTGACCTCTACCTATACACCAAATTTCGTTTAATTTGGAAAACAAAACTTTTTGTGGATGGATGGGTAGACGCACATTGAGACCCACTTTATTAAATCGACTCGAAGGAGTCAATGCTGAGTCAACCTAATAATATTAGTAGATTAAGTGAAACAAAACTAAGTGACCACCACGGATGCAATGTCGGTTACAGTTCTCTCACTACATACATGGTAACCTTAAGTAAGTATGTAAGAACATTTCTAAAGCGCTAATTGCAAAAAGTCACAAGGCGCTGTGGTCCCACAACCCAAACAAATGGGTCTTTAATAATCGCCGTTTAAACTGTCCTAGACTGTCAGATTGTCTTGGTTTGGTTGGCAAAGAGTTCCACACTCGTGGGCCAGCAACGGCAAAACACCTGTCAAGTGACTGCATAGTATGCTACCGTTTTCACTTTTGCAATGGTTTATTTTATGTTTGTATCTACACTGTGACGTCAGATGTGCTGTAAACAAAAATAGCTTGCCATCATAATGTGTTTAAATAATGTAAATTTGTCAGTCAGAGTTGTGTATGAAAAAGAGCGAAATTATCTCTTTAACAAAACTAATCCAACTTAAGACGATGGCAACTAGATGCCACAGCTACACTTGCAACGTACACACACAGTTACTGAGAACACAGTACAACCTGTAAATGAGATCTGATTCCTCACGAACTAGTTCGTTCTTCTTCTGAACCATATCAAACCAGTCGCTGACCATGCCGTCGTCAACGTCATCAGCCACTGAACATCACAGTCAATCACTGCCTGCTACTGGCACCATTTCAGCTCAACTTGCTGGTATCATCATCATCAGTTATGACGCGACTAAGTGACTATGTGAACAGAGACAGTGGCGTAGCCAGGATTATAGTTTGTGGCATATAAATATCACTTATGTCCGAATTCTCCTTGAACAAATTCATAATCCAACCAACCTTTCCAATATAACTGACCGCTGTCTAGTTTCTACGTTAAATTTTAAAACTTAGTTTATACATTCTACTAAAAAGTTGTTGTAAGGCTATGCCCATATAAACAACTATACCGGTACTGTACGATGCAATATGATACGAGAGTTTAACGCGGACTGAACAGCCATGTGTGGTCTGCTTAATCTAGCACACGTAACCAGAAACAAAAATATAAAAAATGAAACTAAAACTAACAACCACCAGTGCATGCGCACTAAACAGAGCAAAACGTTCTAAGATACAAACAGCTGCGGATGCGGTCTTCCATCTGACATCCCTCCTTCTCGAGCCTCTTCAGTTCTGCATCAAGGACTGTCAACTGCTGCTTTATGTAGTCACAAGGCATACGCTCCTCGGCAGAAATCTATGTCACAAAACAGCTAAAAATATGTTTCTTACAAGGTACACTACATCTGCCATAATTAACATCCACAAAACTCTCAAAATGCAACCAAATAATCCCTTCAACGAACACTGCTACAAAGTTAACAACTTCTTGTAATGCCAATTCTACACCATGCAGACATCTAGACACTTCACTTCTCCATGTGGGATGACACGTGTCCCCGCACGTGCCACTGCTGAGGCCTGTGTCATGTACTGGTACAATGTGTTTCCACAAAGTGTAATGTGTGTGCTACACTGACTGACCAAGCTGCTAGTAGCAGTGCACCAGTACAGCTAGTGCATGACCATCCATGGACTGATCCTCCAGGTGTGTGTGTGTGTGTGTGTGTGTGTTGTGCTACCTGTAGCTTCAAAATCAGAAAATACTTCCCTAATGCAAGCAAAGCTCGTGGGTCCCTAGAGAGGCAGAATCGTCAATGGCTATATGGGGAAGAAGGGAGATGTGTGGCCACACCTCCACATCTTCAGCAAGTTCCAAAGCATAATCGCAGGTAAACCTAATAACATACAAAGTTATACAAAGTTTAATACCTCACTATAGCTAATGGTACAGTGACAAATACAGATTTTGCCTTCATTATAAATCAAACCAATTTGCAAGCTAATTTTCAGATATTTTCAACTGTCAATTTAAATCCAATTCCATCAAGTGCAGAAAGAGTAAAGCAAACAACATAAATTAAATCAACATCCTATCAAAAATATGAATTTTACTTATAAAGGTATACAGAGAAAAGGATCTCTGTTGTTTTGAAATATCCGCCAATGCCACTAATTTCGGTATAGAAACTCATATACTATCTATCTGTTATCATTCTTGGCAGCATGTCTCTACTATGGTTGATGCTGAGATCAAGACGTCCAATGCATATCCCAAGAGGGCATGTGTCACACTCTAGCTAAGTGAGTCACACGCAGCACGTACAACAAGCGAATCAGTCGCCCAGAGGAGTGTGATTCCTCATCTCATAGCGAGGCTTTGCTGTGAACACTCAACACTCAAGCAGACGTTTAGGTAAATCAGGGCTACGTAGACCTAATGGGTGAATAACAGGCATTGTAATGGATATTTGTATTTGCTATAATGGATATTTGTATTTGGCTAAACTTGACGGCATTGTTTACTGCTCAATGTTGAGACCTCTACGCAGTGACCCGAGTTGGCAACTATTCACACACACTGTTAGCATTTGGTGGCTAGGGCGGGCACGATGACAGGCAAACCAGCCACTCCAACAGATGCAGTATGGCTACTCTCTGCTATATGAATATCACAACAGAGACTAGCACTAAGACACCTGTAATTGACAGCACCGGGAACCAGTCACAGTAAAAAGAGGACATTGTGAATCCTCACGCTGGCTCAAACAATTAATTTCATAGTACTCAACAGTCATCAGACTTGAAGTGATCCAAATTATCCAGTGCAACCTGGACACCTGTGACCAGCCAGATACCCTGAATATGTGTTATATTATAACCACTGTCAAGAGTGGAATAAATGAGTGGCAACAACTATCCCACTCTAGACAATGTTTAACACACTTAGTCCACTGTTGCAGGACTTATAGCTGATGATCGATGGTGTAATACCCAGCTGTTGTTCACACACGACTGCACCCATAAAGTTAGCAACATGTTATACCACTCCAGATACTAGACAGGCACTATGAGTGTGACAGTGGAATAATATGATGTAACCAATTACGCTGTAAAACCTTATTTTTCTCATAGTATTCATAGTTTCCTTGTACAGCACAGCAAAACAGCGACCAGTTTAGATTACTTCTGCGGCAACCAGATCAGATATATAACACGCAGTCTGTAACTGATGGGATGGTAAAGTGTTGATGTGGCTGTATCAGATGGAATTATTTTGAAACACAATCAATAGTTTGGTTTTGCTACATACCAGGGTGACACACAGTGTATCACCAAACAAACCAAATGACAAACAGACAAACATGCATTGCCATACCTTTCTTTTAATAACAGCAGCAGCAGAAGTAGGACGTGGCGGAGCTGGTCTTGATGGCTTCAAAAGCTCTGATGACGACATATTTGTTGTAGCGTTCGTTGGTCTAAATACGTCTTTTTCAAAGGTGAATTTCACTCTCGGCGAAATTTTCTTTCTCGTAGGTTTTGAGTCCGGAGTCACAGTTTCGCCAGAGTTAACTATCATGGATTTGTCAGAAGGTTTATTAGCTACCGGAGATGGTGTGCTCACAACTGGGCTACACTGTTGGGACCCCAGCATCTGTGGTTCTGATTCTGGTGCATCGTTTGGTTCTGGTTTAAGCGACGCTGGGCTTAGTGGCACTGGCGGTGGTGGTGCGGCATAACGTTTCTTTGAGCGAGGATACCTTGCAGGATGTGACGGAGAAAGCGACGGAGATTTATTTTCCGTACAAGGCCACTGCGACGAACTTACTGTCCCTATCTGTGATGACCTTAGATCGGTTGCTGGTATTTCTATTCCGCGTTCTTCACATGTAGCAACAATTGTACATGAATCTCTGACAACGGCATCATCGACGTTGGACTTGGGAGAAGGCGTTAGCTCAATAACGTCTTGCTTTGCCACCTCGTCTGGTTTTGGTCTGTCTGTCATTTCAGCAGGCTCGACGTCAGACGGCATCTGTTTCCTTGGTTTAGGGACCAGAGAAGGCCTTGCAGCATCGATTGCATTACTGCTAATGACTGCTGGGTCGTCTTCTGACGATGCACTGGATGCTTCCACACCTGTAGACGGCATGTTAAGCTTCGGCAAATGACGACGGCGAGGTGTTGGCACCGGTTGATCTTGACTGGCTTCAGATGCTGGCAATTCGTCATCGTGTTTGATTATCTCATCTTTTGATGACTGCCGTTCAGTGTCTGACAGCAAACTGTGCTCGCCTGGCACTTGGTCATCAGCTGCTGTGGTTTCCTGCAATGACTCCGTTGAACTCATGCTAACTGTGATCGTCAAAGAGTCTGACGGCGTCATTGAAATAACGCTTGTTTCGTGCTGTGACACTGGAGGTGGAAGGGGCGCAGGACGACGAGGACGGAACACCTTACAATCAACGGCAACGCTAGATGAACACGTCTCCACATCGGAGGCAGCAGTAGTCGCAGCATTAGCTACATCCTCAGCTGACTGAGAGACACTCGCTGTCGGCTGTGCTGTAACAGAGGACGGTGTCTCAGCCTGACTGACAGACACACTGGATAAGCATGAAGACTGCCTTGCTCTAGCCACTGGAGCTATCAGTCGTCGAGGACGTGACCGTGACATCGGCGGTGATCTTCTAAGTATCACCGTGTCATTAGTGAAACAACTTAGCACTTGTCCTGCTGATGACAACAAACCCTCTCCAGCTGATGAAGTGGTATCTGACGGACTTGACCGTGACATTGGAGCTGGTCTAAGTGTCACCGTGTCTTTAGTTACACAACTCGTCACATGTTCTGCCGATGATGACAAACTCTCTCCAGCTGTAACTGGTACCAGTGACAAAGTGGTTGCTGGTTTTTCAGGCAGCAGCGGTTTTTTCGTGCGCTTGTATACTTCATTCTGCTGCTGTTCCGATGCTTCTGATGCACTGTCCACAGTTGACTCTGTCTGCCTCGGAGACCTGGCTCCGCTAGACAACGAGAATGAGTTGAGGACCAGCTCTTCGGCAGATATATTGACCTCAGCTGGCACTCTGTCATGTGACTCTATACTTGTTGCCACTGCAAATGAGGTATTAGTTAGTCCGTGACTATCAGGTACGGAGATTTCTTGCACCGACATGTCAACATCGGTGCTTCTAACCTGACCGCTGGACCCCTCTGTGGTGGTATTATTCGCTTCACCCTGCTGACCGTCTGCTAATGGTTTCAATGACAACTTGTCACAACTGATAGCCGACTCACAGGTTGACACTGATGCAGATGCTGACATTGGTGAACGTGTCTGCGGCGATGTACAGGCAACTTTGGTTGCTGATGGCAGTGCCGGTGCATCACTAACCTCCACTGCACCTGACACAGCTGACACAGTCACTGACGCCGTTTCGTAACTTCGCTCATGATTTGACACGAAATCAGCCACGCTGTCAGACGACTGCGGAGCAATGTTATCGGCCGCCACAATACTGGCACGCTCATGATGACGGAAGCACTGGCGGTGATACAGCTGGTTGTTGTTCATATGTCTCTCCATCAAATAGACCTTCTTATGGCAAACACAGCACTGATCCTGCCACGTGTTGCGTCTCGACTCAACGTTTTCCTACAAACACCAACACAAACTAGCATTCTTACATACACACTGACAGCTCACACACATCATGGTAATATCACAGATGCCTGTCTACAAGGGTTCTTCAATTCAAGGCCTGTTCACAAGGGTTCTTTCATTTGAGAACTTGAAGATAATGGCAAAGTTGCCATACTCCATGCTGAACACAAACATGATGCTTGTTTCCCGATCTTAGTTGCCACATCAAGTTTTCAGGTTACCAATATCTGGTGGAAATTATGCAGCCTGTAGTCCAGACTATAAGATAGATCATGCATGGATAAAAAACGACTGGACGGATTTGAAGAGTAGAGCAGTTAGATATGTATTTGAACACTGAACTGCAATGACTAATGGGTCAAGATGACATTATTACTGTACACTGTACTACAGTGAAAACACGTCATAGGTGTATGTTAAAAATAATGGTGATTAATTAGGTAAAATGACAGATTATACGTGTTAGACCTAGGGGTAGACATAAAAATTCTTGAAAAGTTGCCAAAGTGGCCGCAACTGAACAAGTCTGAAGTAGTAGATAGTAGTAATAAATTTATACTAGAATGTCAAAGACATTTAATCACACCCCACAGACTGCAGTAGCAGGTAACGATTTTCGCAGTGACCTTCAACCTTAGGCTGTCTGGCTTCATTTTTGAACTCCTCAAAAATTTTCACAATAGCGTAATACTATTAAATAACACAGATAATCTCCAGCAGTGCAAACAAACCAAGAGACACCACAGAAAACCCTGCCACCTTCACTGTGTTATCGCTACTCACGGTCGTAAGAGTTACACAGAGGCTGACAGTGGTGACAAAAGTGGTGATTGTGGATTACCCGGTATGTGTATATAAAAACGCACAGAGCCATATGCATAGACAAAAAGAACCTGTAAAACATCATGTGGCCTTTTAACGACGTTGTGAGTGGCATCATTAGCAGAACGGTTGACAGCTAATTTCACATTCGGACCACCAACTACGACAGACACACACCAATGATTATAAACACAATGCAACACTGATCTAGTATGTGCAACTAAACATGCGCTGGAAGTCGGACCCGGTGGACATTAGTCAACTGCTGTCCTTAAAGAATTTAAACGACGACCAGGATGTCAATTATAGCTTTCTTATTGTAAACTGCTGGCACTGAAAACAGAGCAAACCATCATTTTATTAGGCATGCCATTCTATGCATAAGCACAGTATTTGCTGTTGAAAAGTGTCTCTCCGTCTGTCTGTCTGTCCATCTGCCTGTCATGAACTGGTACGGTATCAAAACAGCTTACAGTCAAAATTCTCTCACCCAACATTCCAGTTTTCTGCAACTAATCAGCGTTACAAATTCCGGTAGCATCACCCCTAACAGGGGTCTTAAACATAGGTGGGGCACAGAAGTTTCAGTATTTACTAAGACATTCATCTGGCGTGATCAATAACTAGGAGGACAGTCTGATGATCTCGCTAGCCATCAGGATCAACGGTGCAGTGTAGTGCCAGCGGACCTGTGAAACGTATTGTTCTGCAGCCATGTAACAGGGCTGCATTGAGTGCTGACCCACCCATCCATCCATCCTAAATGGCGACTTGAGATAAAAGATCTAAAATATTTCCTTCCACTTTCAGTATGCCATTCTGTTACGGTGGATAGTCTCACACTGTGTAGGTAATGTTGGTTGCATATCTTCTTTTTTAGCATGTGCTAATAACTAAGCAATAAATATGGAAGCAATGCTTTAGCATAATCTTTTTAACGTTTGATCTGCGCGGTGGCCTATTTTATTGTAAACAGCGCACTACAAGTTCTGATAATGATGATGATGCTGTTCTCAGACAAACTGTGTGATGCTTTTGGAAGCATTGTACAGGTTTGTCACTGACAGCTGGTTTTCTTGTTAAACAAAGGACTCCTTGTATTAATGGATGTTTAACAATGCGAACAGTTTTGAGAGATCACGAAATGTTCGCTATTAAAAGTAAACAACTCTGCCATGTCTAAAGGCTATTAATTGCTGCTTGATAACTGTAGACCATAAAAGACAAGTGATAACGTTAAATTTCATATTAAAATTTTAAACAATTACTGAGAAAATCATAGAAAACAATTTTGGGGGATTACTTTGTTTCTGTGCACTGAGACTTCCATCAAGTATGGTCAGTGGGCAGGAGTCAGACTCGACAATGAGTGGGCACTGTCCCAAATGTCGCCACATTCTCATCATTTTTTGTCTGTTAGACACCATTTCTTTTAGCAGAAACCACGGTAATCCTGCATTGTCTGGAAACGATTCGACAGCACCACGATCACAAAAACACCCCAGCAGTGCCAGATAGCGTTCGTGATTGTCCACGTATGACCAGCTGTCCCTTGAATGCTCTCAGTTTTCCCAGCAGTGTTTCTGAGGTGCTCTAAATAGCTTAGTGCTCTGTCCAAGGTGACGCCCAAATATGTAAGGTTAGTGTTGTGACTAAGCCTTTGTGATTAAGTGATCAGTATAAAAAAGAACTCATTAAATTCAACATTCAATAAACTCGTTAGTAAAATGTGCTGGTTGCCAACTCCAGTGCAACTAAACATACAAAGAGAAATACCTGGTTGGCAGTGTCTGAAATGGTTGTAATATTGTGATATATACGTCACTATACACAACTTGTCTGGAACTGGCATCGCAACCATGTCATCAGGATCAAGTAGCGCGGGAATGCCAAGATTTTCAGCCGTATCAAATGCCTACAACACACAGCACCAACGTTTTGATCACGGTCGACCTAATAACAACATGCTTCTATTGCAACTAGGTGCACTCATGTGCATTATGTCTCTACCACTCAGAGGAAGGTACAGCTGCCTTCATAACTCACAGCACATGTGCTTGACTGATCTATCATCCACACTAGCTATATATGTGTTACAAGTCACAGTGTTAGTCGTGTAGCTTCTTTTCATCGGAAATTTAGTCTGTACAGATACAGAGCACAGTACCATTATATGCAGATCATCTCGTATGAATCACATCCGCATGTTACTTACTGACTCAATCAACATTCTTTCCAATCATTCAGACATGCACAGACATATTCACGGTACCCTATCACCCATTCTCCTGCTGATTGTCACAGCTCACTCTACATAAAAACATTAATCTCCTCTCTATTTCATCATCATTAACACAGTGACATCTATGTTATATATAGACAACATTTCATATGCACAAACATGCCACAGCACATAAGGTGTGCTAGTGGATGTGTGATAGTGCCAGTGCCAGACTAGCCACCACAGTCTCACCTGCAGCTACTGTACCAACGCCAACTCAGCATGCCATCCTTCTGAGGTCGGTTGATCAGTAGCAGTGAAAGTTGGGGAGTAAACGGGCATACTACATGATGTGGTTTTGCAGCTTTGGCTGGTGTCTGGCTGAGGGCTAATAAAACTGAGATCAGTGCTGCCCGACGAGACTCGAGAGGGTCACAAGCACGATGCCAATGTATCATAAACAAGAAAGCTGTGCTATAGCAAAGATGACCGCGCGATGCGCGCTATATAAGTAGATCGTGATCTGTTGTGAGATATGGCCATTCGAAATTATCCAAGATGGCGGCGGCCGCCATCTTGGA
>Ga0056114_1000800_pt1 | contig 12417 bp, 7 predicted proteins | sample WorMetHERISLAND1_FD_77005 | JGI IMG/M metagenome (GOLD analysis project Ga0056114, IMG submission 77005) | Marine gutless worms symbiont microbial communities from Max Planck institute for Marine Microbiology, Germany - Olavius loisae HERON... ...
CCAACACAATATAGGTTATACGGCCGACGGTTTTTACAGGTCTGATGACCCAACCAACAGTGTCAAAGCACTGAAGGAGGGTGGTTAGTCATCCAGACAGGCCTCAATCTAACCATGCTCACCACAGATACTGACTGATACTGACAAACAAATCAGTACCGAAAAATTCACAAACTATACAACTCAAAAAAGCAAACAAACTACCTTAGTTCAGTCACGTCTTACAACACTAGGCCAGGAAACGATAGATGGGATATTCTACAATGCTCCTGAGTCCACACAGAATAGGATTAACTGAAATTGAGTATTTCTTTATTTTCCATACTTTAATAAAAACACAAAGACGCCCAAATCCACAAAACACACTAATCAGCAGTTACTGCTGTGATAAGCACACGACTGCATCCAGTAACACCACATAATGAACAGATAGCAAACTGTCACAGACAATGATGGAAACAAAGACAGCAAGTAGACGTGACTAGAATTAGCTACTCACTGACTTGCACCATTGTCAGCAGCAGCAGCAGTCATAGACACATAGCGGCCAGGTCTCTGCCGCCGCATAACACAATTCAACGGCTATCATACACCGCACGACACGGTGCTTACTATGCAAATATTGTATATGTGTGTGTATATACATGTATATATATTAACTTTTAACGGCATTAATCACACAAATAGTTACACTTTAACTGTGGTTTTGATGTATTGTTTATTCACTGTAAACAAGCAAGTCAAAGTTACACAGCATCAACACAACAAAAACACATTGAAAACTACAAACATGTGACAACGGATGCCAACGACTGGACACAACTTCAATGTATGACATCCAAACAGTCGACCTACGACCATCAACGGTCCTACGAATGGATGTATGGATGGATCGGACAGGGCATTTATACATACAAATACCGGCTATATCGCCTGAAATTTTGGCGAATGATATCAAAATCGACACAACTGATCAGTATTATGTTCTACAGTTAATAAAGAATTACAAGGTATACATACTGTATCAATAGTCGTACAAATGACCAGACACACACTGGTGTGTCAGCAGCGACTATGTCTGTGTACTGCTGCAGTTAGCGTACACTGCAACACCAAGTGCACACAGTCGTTTGTTCATTAAACGAGCAAAGTTCAACTTCACATGTTTTGTGTTGAATCTTAGCGTGGTGCTTTTCACAATTTCTGCTTGCATTCAGATGTGTAACGAAGGTAATTTTGTATATGGTGGTTAACAGGCACACCACACACACATGCACAGACTAGTTTCTATCTCTTACTATGATAGTTACTATCTGACTGTACAAAGGTTGTTTCTTGTACTTGCACACATTTAGCACTGATCTACTTCATAACCTGACTGACTGTAAGTCCTGTGTGACATGTTAAGCTGTACAATGTACAACGCAGTATCAGCAGACAGACCAAACAGCTGCATCATCGCCACAATGACGCTGTTAAGTAACACTTTGACTGTTCTCATCTCTCCCTCTGTCTGTCGTCTACTCGCCCTTATCCTGCCCTGATCACTAGAGGTCCAGTCACAGACACAGACACACAGGAGACATTGCTCATTGGCCGGTGGACAAGCACTGAAGCGCCGTCAATATGTACATGCACACAACTAATAACTGCAGTGAGTTAGCGGTGACGTGAAGCAAGCAACATCCAGTGCAACTATTGTACACATGGCTTCATAGCACTGCTCTGACTATTGCACCGTTAACTCTACACGTCATCACAACAATGCACCATATTGCACTGAGTAGCAGTTACTCTTGCTATACTGTCTGGAGTTAGGCAGCTACTGCTGCGAGGACTGGAGTTAAAGAGATGAAGACACACATCATGTTATCAAACCATTGCACAGCACAGCAGTGCTGGCTTTTGAACCAACACAAGTTAATTAATTTGCTGCCACAACACATATCTATCTATTGACAGTCAGCAGCAGCAGAGCATCTCGACATCTCAAGGCACAAAGAACCGAACAGCACATCACGACAAGTCACTCACCAATGAACGTCAAGGAGGACGAGCTGCAGGCGACAATACTGCAGCAGAGCTGTGGATGACGATGAGGGGACCTAGATGCACGCGATGATGCCGCAGCTTAGCTGTGGGCGGTGATGTGGGGCGGACATGTCTCACGACAGTGTATACAGTGTCTCAAAAATGCACCAACTTTGAAACGGTATGGCTCAAAATTATATGCATCGATTATAATGATATTTTGCAGAAATATTCAAAAGTCTCCAGAATAGACTTTGCATGTTTCAGTTTTCATGTAGATTTGCTTGTTATCACGTTATCGTCTCTCAAACTACAGAATGAAAATAATATGAGCATGCTATTCATTTCGTTCAACTGTGCAGCACACCTTTACTTGCAGCAGTTTAGACACAGATCTTTGTGAAGCTTTAATCCACAAAACTGACGACCGATGGATCCCCGCCTCACGTGAAATTTCTCTGACTGTTCGGTGGCTTTGAGGTTTGTCTTCTTACTTATCACCAACGACTCAAGTGTGTCGACGTTTTCATCAGTACACACACTGCATCGTCTGCCGCTGCCTGGACGTCTGTCGACTGTTCCAATCTTCACCAGCAGCCTGTTGATGCTATCGTTCGTCTAACCTTTATCTGGAAACTCTGTTATAAACTGCCAAGTGTTGTAACCTTTACATTCATACAGACTTCAAAATTTCGCCTTCTTTACTCACAAGCAGTGTGATGCGTAATTTTCGTCACTACCGGTGATGCAATTTAGGCACAATATTAAACATAAAACTGCATTAGCAGTAATTCGTCTATAACTGCATTATGTTGAAACATTTTCAGATTATATGTGCCAAATATTATGAGCTTAGATGTATGTTTTAAAATACTGTACCTCTTCAAATTGGCACCTTTGCTTCATACAGTGTCAAATTCACGTTATTTTTTGGTATCCGGTTTAAAAGACGAAAAGTTGATAAAAAGCAAAGTTACATAAAAACTGAAACATGCAAACTTTATTATACAGTCTTTTAAATATTTCTGCCAAATGTCATCAAATTGATCCTTATAATTTCGAGCAACACAGTTTCAAAGTTTGTGTATTTTTTGAGACACAATGTAGAACAGGACAGCATCAACAGACTTCAATGACATCAACTAACACACACTACACACTCATGACTTGACACAATCTGTGATACACCACTCACTGCTTCGCTACACGTACGAGCATCAAATACCAGCGTCAGTGTCAATAGTCAACTCACACACTCACTGGCTGAATGAAAGAAGTTACACAACCACCAGTCAACATTACCGATCATTCAGGCCATCTATGATCCGCTCAAACAAGCCATGACCTTGACGTGGTGGAGAGACTTAAGGCCATATTCAGTTGCACATCATGCCAGGCAGTATCGAACTAACACTGGCTCTGGCCAGTAGGGATCAGGCAATAAGGTTGCATGTGGGGAGCGTCACAGTGGGTGGCGATGTTTCCTCCTGTTTGGCATACATGAATGTCTCTTATGTGCTGGGTGGAGGGGGCGTCGCTGTTTGTAGGGTTGGGCTCCACAAATGGCCAGTTAAATACCCTACTCCAGTGGCGATGGGTAGGGGGAACTTTAGCCTTACCTCACCCGCTGTCGAAGGGCGAGGGACTTTTTAACCAATATATTAAAATATTCAATGAAAAATGGCCCTAGTACCCCAGTCCACAGTGCAGGGCACTGTTGGTGGTCTCAAGGTGTGGTGGTGCAAGGCACCCTAGACGGGTTGTGGCTCCTCAGGGCAACATCCAACCTGAAGGTAAGGTAAAGCAGTCTGTAACATATCAGACACACAGCAGACTCCTCACTACATGTTCTGACCAACATAATAAGTCGATAATATGACTATGCAAACATGGCCTACTTATACTGGGTAACAGTACAATTTATAATGCTTGGTTTACAGCCCATGGGAAACAGAAGCATGTTGGGAAGTGACAAGTTTGAACACGCAGAAGAAAGACAGTGTGAGCTGCAGTAGAGACCACATCACAAGCAAGCAACGATCAAGTTTATCATTCAAACTGTGCAGTGCCTGACACAACACGTACAGTAACACTGTCAGCAACGTTATCAATACACGCTGACAAGTCAGTCACACTGACAGCAGATGACGACCGCGACACCATGACTCACTCAGATGTCAGCAGAAACTGTCAATAACCAACAGCGGCAACGCAGAGGCAGCAAGTGACGACGAAGACGCAGTCACTTGTCAGTAGCTGGAAGATGACATCAGCGTGCAGCGGCTACATCACATATCAACAGTATGACATCAGTATACACGCTGTCACTGTCACGCCACTAATACGCTCTAACTCTAGTCATAGCATGCAGCAGAAAAACAAGCCGTCACAATTATTGACCATTTCCCAGCAAACACCTGGAATTTCTCGCTAGTAAATTCCGCTGATCTAGTTCTGGTTTAAATCTACATGTAGCTACCACGCTGTGGCCGACCGCTTTTAACGACAGCAAATTAACTGCCACATTAGCATGACAGTCCAGCTGTTCACATGCTGTTTGAACAGTAAGAGAGTATCACTGATATGACATGCTCCACAACTGTGACATGTTTGCTGCAGTCATTTCAAGTATCTACTGCATTGAGTTGGTTCTTTACATCGTCACTGATCTACAGGCAAGCAGCTGACACACATCGCTGACAACAGCCTACAGCTCGTGACAGCTCTCAACATCAGGTGGCAGCATAAACATTTGTGTCCAGAGAATTTATCGCTGACTGGACCATTGTGATGAAATCTGGACAGACACGACGGACGGTGCTAGAATGTGAAACAGCTGTTTGTTTGCAGTTGTTGAGTTTAAAAGTGTTATCAGTATGGCTGTAACAAATATCCTGTTCGGGCTGAACCATAGGCCAAATAGATTATTCGTATTCGGCTGACTAGTTCCAACTAATTTTCACCGAATGTATATGATATATAATAGGAATCAAGTGTAGCATCACCAACAAACGATGCATTTTCCTGTTAGCACACTGTGACATCAATACATGTACGGCCTTGTCCCGTCAGTTAGTCAGTGTAACAGCGGCTGACCTTGAGGGCTGGCAAGAGGCCTCCACAGTGCAGTGGATGGACACGGCTGATAAGTATCAGCATTCATTCATACAGCAGCAGCAGCAGTTAACAGTGAACTATGAATCAGACAGTGCAATGCCTCCAGCCCATGAAGTCAAAGCCATGGCACAATTTACTGGGTGCTTGGAAGCTGCCTCCTTTCTAGAGCTCTTTGTTCAGAAGCAGTTATATCTTTCCTGGCGGGCATCGTGACAGCTGATTTATTTCCACATTCAGTGGGTCGTTTCATCATACTATGGACAAGTCCAGTTTAGAAATATTTCATGGTATGCGAAACTCATTAAAGTAAATCAGTGTGTATACAACACATGTCTGCAGTGTAAAAGTATTATTTCATGTCGCTACAACTGCTAACTACACAATGTCAACTTTGAATAACCATTCCATATACAGACTTCCAGATAAACACAACAATTTTGACGCCAATATACAACTGATGTGTGTTTATTGTTTGTATTCTATTCGTATTCGGCCAAATAATGCATCTACACTGTGTGTGCCATAAAAAACGTGACTAAATTTTCTACAATAACTTTAACAATAAGTGTCCGATTACAATAATTTTTGGCATAGTCAGTAGTCAGTCTAGGCGTCATCGAAAGATGGTTTCATTTCCCACCTCACCTATCTAGTGCAATTACCTTACCTTGGGAAAACCAGAACACAAAAAATAACAAATTTCGCCATAAGCAACATATTGTTTTGTGAATAACAACGTTAAACAATATCTTACTTGCACATAAGCTATTTCAATCCAAGTATCTGTCAGACAGGCTCATAACAAGTGCTCAAAATGTGGAAGTATTGACACTCTGTTAAAGAAAATCCGAAGAGCGGGTACGATTGATCGGCAACCGGGCAGTGGCAGACAGCGTTCTGTGTGTGTCAACTGTCAACGAGAAATTTTAAAAATGTCGAAGACCTTGTGCTCAGTCAGGAAGACAATCCAAAAACGCATCTACTGAATCGTGAGATATGCATGTGAAACTGGCATTCACTGACTGACAGTACACAAAATAATTTATCGCGATCTCTAGCTCAACTGTGTCAAACGACGTTACGCACAGCAGTTATCTGAAACCAATCGCGTTGCCCGTCTGACTCGCTGCAAGCAGCTGCTGTAAGAGGTAAAGTTTGAGTTCATATGGTTTAGGGATGAAAAGTGTTTACCGTCGAACCACCATTCAACTTGCAGAACGATCGGGTTTATGCACCAGTCGGTACCAAGAAGCGACACAGCCGACTTGCTAAATCACATGCTACGCACGCGCTTAACATTTAGCAAGTCGGTTATGGTGTCCGTTGCCGTGTCACAAGTGGGTATGACTGAACTGATATTTTTTGACCCTAGAGTGATGGTGAACGGCCAGTATTACTGCAATGTCTTGCTGTCTCAGCAGATGCTTCCAGCAATCAAGCGTGTCGCAGAACGTTGTTTATTCACAAAACAATATGTTGCTTACGACGAAATTTGTCATTTTTTGTGTAGTGGCACTAGATAGGTGAGGTGGGAAATGAAACCATCCTTCGATGATGCCTAGACTGACTACTGACTATGCCATAAATTATTGTAATCGGACACTTATTGTTAAAGTTATTGCAGAAAATGTAGTCACATGTTTTTTATGGGACACTTTACTTTTTGGCTGAAACCGTGGCTGAGCCTAAAACCACGTTAAGCCAAAGATGAGCCAAAAAGTAAAGTCGATTTTTTGTTTGGTCTCAACCACGGCTCAGTTCAGACTTTTGGCTCAACCTCGGCTGAGCCTTTTGGCTCAAGACCACAGTTTGGACTGAGCCGCGGCTGAGACCAAACTTAATCTGAACTTACAGGCTTAGTCCACTTGGTTTAACACGGCAGAGATAGCTTAATCCTCTAGAGCTTAACTTTGGCTGAGCCGAAAACCCCTTCAACTTTTTGGATTAGACCGAACACTGCTAACGTAAACATTTGAACGTCGTGAAACGCCGATGCCGAGTGAAGATTAACGGGCACTACTGTATTGTGCGTGATTTTAATTCTTTAGAACTCCATTTAATATTGAAAAAGTAAATAGGAAATTTGTGTCAGCATGTTAGCGTATCTTTAATTAGGACAACGTTCATCTAATGGCCAAAGTTACGCCATTGTTTGTCCGAATTTGACCTTTTATTTATGACGTCATTCGCGAACAGCATAGGTATTGCATCCACGCTATTTTTAGTAACAGTTCGGCTGAGCTAATCTTGGGTCTGGACTAAGACCAAAGTTGAGCGCTCAGATTAGTTTTTGGTCTCAGCCAAAAGGCTCAGCCACGGTCTTAGCCAAAAAGTAAAGTGACCCAGTGTATTTGCTATTTGGTCAAATAGTAAAATTCAGCATTAGGCAGAGCTCAAGATATTAGTGTCATATGGAGCTGTGTCAGATGTCACCAAAATGAATGTCAATGCTGACTGCAGTTTCTCTGCAACAAATAACCGTAAATACAGTTCAAAACTGTTTGTACACTCTTATAACCATGATTTTTATTCTTAATTAGAAATACCTAATACTTGTAGATGGCCACCCAGATGTCTGTGGTGAGTCTCTATAGCGTTCTAGATGTGAGTGAACAAAAGTTGTGTGACAGTTGGAGAGACAGATATCACAAACAAACAAATCGGCTTGCCACTCGTCCACATCAAACTGCGACAATATCGATTATTCACAATTTTCACTTGGGGTGGGTTACACCAAATGTTTCTTCTCCCAGATTTCTAAACCAAATGAGCTGATTTTTAACACAGTACTGTGTGTGTTTAAAGGGTCCACACAAATAGTTGATCCGGGCCCCAGTTTCTGAATGCGATGACTTTGAATACTGTGGCATCACGAGTATGTCGTTAGTCACGTGACGTCATTGATGACATCACCAATCGCCGTATGCACTTTCCTATATGGTCCCTATGGAATACAAACCTCTAAATCGACTCGTTTCCAAGATATTTAGGATCAAAGTTGTGGACAAACAGAGACATCGAATGACAGTAAGGGTCACTTAAAGCTGGCAGCACATGAGCCACAACTGCACGTTTCCTCTGGTGAAACGTATTAGCTGATATCTATAGAATAGGCCAAGGATAATTCTGGTCTTGGTTTGATTTAAATTGATCCACTTTTCACAAATGTATGCATGAAAAACATTTTTGTTTTCATTCCCAGTGACCTGGACCTTTGACCTCAAATTGGCTGCTAGTCATATGAGCTGAGGGTCATATCTGCAATAAGATTTGAAGTTTCTACTGCTCTCCAAATTTCAGTAAATCGAAGGCACGGGACAGATGAACAGACAGTCATGTGGATGCAACACCTAGGCAGGGCCGCGTTATAATACGCTCAAAAAAATGACGTGAATGGTTTGATACAATTCCTATCAACATCAGTACAATGTCAGTTACTCTCTTGTCTGGATGAAGATTGATAGGATCAATTCTGTCAAACCAGCCAATACTTAGTCATGATATCAGCCTTCAGTTGACAGTGAACTAGTTTCACATGAAGACAAGCTGCACACAACAGCCGACAGATACAACAGACGCAAGTGAGCACCTTGTGCCGCTGTGGCTCCTGACGGCTGATGACCAGAGTCAACATTGGCTGCCGGCGGGTTATTGCCAGCTGCTTTCTGCTTCAGAATGGTCCAATCAAACACATAGTCATACTGATGACCAAGCGTTCGAAACAGAATACGAAACAGTTGGCGCAGGTACATGTAGTCAGCGGCTTCTTCGAAGCGCAAACCACGGCAGTAGTTGAGGTACATAGCAAACTCGGCAGGAAAACCCTGCAAAACGAACATCATTACAATCATTACACTCACCACACACGACTGGAAGCGGCTGGAGTAAAATCAGCTCAGTTGAGTAGTGCTTAACGTCCCGCTTGACACATTTCAGACATGATCTTCCCAGCCAATCTCCTGACTGGTGCAAAACACTCAGCCTTCTTAACCAATCACTTGGCTAATACTAGCAAAAACAAACAAATTACAGCCGTGAAAAACACAAAAACCAAAATGTCAGTAACGTACCGGTACTGCAAAGTATCATCTCCAAAAAATCCACACGTCTTTATCTAGTCACAGTGTACTTCATCGTTGTCAACATGGTTTTAAGTCCAATCCTAGTTACACAATTGTATGCTTTAACGTTTAGATTCCTACCCTTCCCTGACCTTTCAACCAAGAAAGCCATGCCATCACAGGGAAACTGCGTGATGGCACTGTAAATTTTGATCGAAACAGTATATGCATGCAATTGTTTTTCTACGATACTGTTAGAGGATGCTAGTGAAATGCCACCAGCAGCCTCGCACTACACAAATCTTGAAACATGATTGGTTGGCCTACCTGGTAAAAGAAAGCCTTGGTTTTGTCTTGTTTCTCCATTTCACAGCAGATTTTTCGGAACTGTAAGATTTGTTTACTAAGTGAATGCGGTAAGGAAAACTATGGACCATTGGATTTTACCAAAGAACCAAAAATACAATAAATGAGTAAAGAATTTACGTGAATACATGAACAAAAAAACCCTGATTCTCTCTTTTCAAGGTCAATAAAGGCTATAGTTCTTTGCACCAATTAAATTGTCGTATATGAGTTCCTATTAGTGATCATATCATTTCTGAGACATGACGAGTTACAGGCAGAAAACGTGGTTTTACCTACAAAACCCACCCTAGTTTGCCCCAAATTTGACAAAGTTACCCCCAGCACAGTATCGAAACTACCGACATGGCGACCGTGCCATTCTCTGCAGTATTAGTTCTCATTAGATGCCTGGCTGCCAGGCAGTTAATACTACAACAGTTACCAGCACAGCACAGGTCAGCAAACAATGGGAGAAAATAAGCTTATCACGTCATACACGTCGTAGAAATCTGAGCTGCAACTGGCCAGTCAGTTGTCTCTGTTTGTGGTAAATATTGGTAATGTTGTTATCCAGCCACAACATTCCATCAACGGTATGTTGCTTTCGTTGTGGTATGTGCTGCCTTGCTTTCCTCAAGTATGAATAACAGTTTCACACAACTTGTCACCCTCTGCCCACATTTCCGGTATCACTGTTAAGGCCCGTCAACGTGCACTGCTAATGTAACTTTTCGTTCATTTCTGGTGATGTCAGTCTCTTGCTTCGTGCTTGTTAGACCTCTTGGTGAATGCCTTCGTCTCTGTTTGGTCTCCATGTCTCAAGCAGGACAATGAAACTGTCAAGTTGGTTTCAAAACCCCACATACACCGAACAGCTTAATGCTTCCAAAACTTATATGTCTAGAGTTGAGATGTCTTTATGACGACTTACTATGGGTTTTATAAGATGTTAACAGCACCAACACACCCAGCCCCACTGAGAATACCAGAGGTCACTCAGATCTCAAAATGAATGTACAGGAAATGACATTCTATTCATGCCTGTGTCAATAGTTCTTTCCAGCAGCCAGTCTACAGCCGTGGCTAATTAGTCTGGTGCCAACACACACCCATCGTGAACCAAGCACTCTCACATTGGGATGTATGAACCCAGCTGACAGATTTACTGTACTGAGCCCTGATTAAACTCACTATCTTGTCTGGAATCCCGAGCCTGATTAACAATAACCAAAGCAATGATCGGCTGAGTGAATCAAAGACAGAACGCAAATCGACACAGGCTGCATAAGTCGGATGACCAGTCTTGCCATTGTTGTGCAATGTTGTTAAAAGTTACTATACAATCACAGCTGGAACGACCACTCCGCTGAGAACATCTGTGTACCAATAACATTGGTCTAATTCTTGCTAGGATGACATGTGCCTTCCCTGGCATGGAAAGCAGTTATTCCTCAGTAATTGCTGCAGTCTGATCTGAATCCTTTCCCTTTATGCAGTGGAATGATTATACCTTTGTGCCATTCTTCTGGGATAACTTTGTGCTTCCAGACAAAAGTCGGAATGGAATTAATAAACTGAAAACAACGAGACAAGAAAACTACTAACACATGCACAAACTAAACTAAATGAAACTAAAGTCTGGTTTGGGGCACTTTACAACATCTGGCAAGGAAACAGACATCTCACAGGGCCCACATGTGGCTCAGCGTAACACAAAGAAACACAGCACTGAGTTAGCATGTCCAATATGCACCTTTTACTAAATGCACAGTAAGAAAGTTACTTTTTTACACAGCTGACACAGCATGTCATGTAAATTCATCAATGATGAAGCAAACGAGGCAAGTTGACCTTGCAGAGAACTTCAACTGGTGTAGACATCTTTTTCTCACTGATGCGTTCATATTTCTGCTTTTTGTTTGCCGCCTGATACACATCACAGACATCGTTACTGCACTTATGATGTACTTCTATGGCTAAAATTCTGTGACTGTTCACAACCAAAACATCATAGAAGATTTGCAGCCCATGTGAATCAACAGTGTACATGATAGTTGCACTGTAGTGTCAGTTGCCAATATGAGTGCAGCGGAGTTGTGTCAAATAGACTGAATCACATAATGACGACAGTGTCAAAGAATGCAGCAAAAACAGACAACAGCTCTGAGACCTTGAGTCCTTGCCACGGCAACGAGCCTCGGTTGAAGTACATGAGGACATAGCCGAGAGACTCCATGTCATCGCGACGACTTTGCTCGATGCCAAGGTGTGCATTAACGCTCGCGTATCGCGCTGTGCCCGTCAAGTTCTTGTCTTCACGGTACGGTATGTGTTGTCGTGTGCGATTGTCACGGTACTTCTTTGCCAAACCGTAGTCAATCAAGAAGACCTACATGTACAAAACCATTCAATAACCTCACAGCATCGGCTTCACTGCTTACACTGTCTCATTCACAATTCTACAGACGGTATTTTTTACAACAAAGACCCACAGCATGAGTTTTGTTCCGTAATAACTAGGGTTGTTAAGACCGTTCGTTTTTTATATCCAGTTAACCTTAGCAGAAAAGACCGGTTAACCGGAGGATCGTAACCTATTTACTTGAGCGGCGTTTCTACACCTCTGACAGTCGAAGCTGCTAGACGGCTGACCGTGTAGTGCCACATGACAGCGTCCTATTGTGTGATGGCGTGCCTCTAGGGCACCCATCACCGTCATCGCACGGCGGCGACGGCAACTTGCGTTATCGTTGCGTTTCGTATCAACACTGAAGCCGCGAGTGTAGTGACGGCCTCACACAGGCTCGCACCTGTCCGCTCGTGTGCTTGATACAGTTCAAATGTGGCACAGTACAATAAC
>Ga0056114_1000801_pt1 | contig 12411 bp, 12 predicted proteins | sample WorMetHERISLAND1_FD_77005 | JGI IMG/M metagenome (GOLD analysis project Ga0056114, IMG submission 77005) | Marine gutless worms symbiont microbial communities from Max Planck institute for Marine Microbiology, Germany - Olavius loisae HERON... ...
CGTCAGAAAACTAGAGTCTTGGGGCTATCAGATGGTGAAGAAATCATGCCGCTAGCTTTCTTCGTTTTGACACAATACCGGCGCGTGACAGACGGACGGACAGACGGACAGACGGACACGTTGCGATCCCTATTACCCGCGCTAGCATAGCGTCGCGCGGGTAAAAATTACATAGGCCTATGCACAGAGCACAAAATTGGAATGGTTAAAATGAAACTAAAACACGACAATGTCTAAAACCAGAACGCACAACGCAGTCTCATACAGTCAGCGACTTCTGCTTCTTGGTGTCACATTCTTCTTGAATTGTAAGCAAGACATACAATAGCAGCAGTAAAAGCAATTACAACCATAAAAGTAACGATATTCTAACGCTAAGAAAACAATAAAATTACAAATACTAAAAGCATGACATTAGTCAGCAAATAAATACATGTATATAAATGTTGACATCAAACTACAGGGCACGCCAAAAAAGGAACCCCTAGGAAAAATTCGATATAAAATCTGGAATTGTAGCAGATATATTTACCAAATTTACAGATGAGGATTCAGTCCACATATCCTGCAAATTTTGTTGAAATAAAACCATGTGGTTCAAAAGAGACAACAGTTTAAATTAAACTTTAAAGTTCACTTTTTCAAGTGAACATACAGTCGCGTCCTGAATATTCAGTAATAATGAATCAAACTTTGCACAACTTTTTCGTCAACATTTCAAATGTTTCAGTAATGAATGTCAGCTGTCCTCTCGGTAGTTAAGGTGAGTGTTCAAAGTGTCTGCCAGCTGCAGCAACACACGATCGAAGTCTCTTTCGAAATGACAGGATTGCCTTATCAATGAACTCCTGTGGCAAATCATTCCATAAGCAAGGCAGTCTTCAGCTCGGCATTGTTGGTTGGTTTTGGCGTGTACAGCGTCTCATTATCACAACCACACATGAGATCTGGCAACTTAAATATCAGCGAGGTTTAAAGTCAGAATCGCAGTTTGATTACTTGTTCACTTTGAAACATGTACATTTAAGTTCAAATAGCTATAATTTTTGAATGCAACCAAATATTGTGATGAATTTTGCAGAATATGTGGTCTCAATCCTCCTCTGTAAGCACTGTAAATATGGCGAAAAAATTTACTACCATTCCATAGATATCGAATTTTTCCTAGGGGTTCCTTTTTGGCGCGCCCTGTATATCATCAATACAACGTAATGTGAACATGTGCTGCACAACCATTGTACCTACACTGCACTGTTCCTGCCTGCACTGCATTACTTCTACATAGACACAATGCTGCAATTATCAAACTCAGTTTAACACAACAGACTGTCTGTTAAACTGTAAATAAACATGGAAAGTCCATGTCAGACGTGAGCGAGCGAGTGAGTAGATTCTTAATCGCACATCAGCACAATTAGGCTATACAGTGCCAATGACGTTGGTTCACGCTTGAAATACAGGACAGAAGACAAAAATACAGACGATACACAAACTAAACACAACTAAGAAAAAGCAATCAACGATAAACACAGCAAAACAAAACTGCCCTGGTTTAGACACCTTTTATGACACTCGGCCAGGAAACGAGGCGGGCTTACTCTAGTCCCGAGCCGACATGGGGTGACTATATCAGATGTCATACCAGGACGCAACACCATCAATGTGATGGTTAATACAAATACAACTGTGAACACCGAACGGTTTGTAAGCAGGGCTCAAGAATTCACTCATCTGAGGCTCACAATGGAATATGTTGAACAGAAACCAATCTGCTAAGTTCACATCATATTGGCTGCTCAGCCAAAATTATCGACTAAGCGGCAAATGCGTTTGCAGTCAGAAACATCAGACCACGGAGTTCTGGCAATTCAAGGTCGGTGGTGAAAAATGTTCAATGACTACTCCAAATGCTGACCGTACACGATCGTATCCAGGGTGCAGGTATCTGTTCAGACAATCAAATATCTGGTCATTCAGGCTCCGGAACTTCCGTATCCGATCCACCATCTTCCGCAAATCCTAGCACGCACAGCATGAATAAACAATATAAAATACATTGAGTGTACTGTAAGTAGCATGGCAGTTATTGCTTCATTCACTGTCAGCAAAATATGAAAAATTAGTGAATAAAAATAGAAATAATATAATATAGTATACTGAATACGATTTAAACCAAAAATGCAGCACAAAATCTCTAAAATATTTGTAAAGCAGAGAGTAGTGGGATTTCTAAAAAGCTAGATATGCTTAGTGTTTGGCTACTTCATTGCTCACTAGTAGAATGCCTAGTGTGCACTTTTCTTGAATGGTTACTGTCATATATGAGATGGAGATTCTCACAGTTTTTACCAAAAACCCTGCATTTACTCGGCTGTACTCCGCCGTTCAACATGTAGCTGTGTTTGTTGAGTACTATTCAAACAGTCATAACTCATCAGCTATTGCATTCTCATGGATGAAATTTTAATAAGTAAGGCCAATGGCGTATTTAAAATAAATTATTCGTTTGAGACGAATATATTGGAAAAGATCTTAGAGATTAGAGGCTGTATAGAGATTTTGGAGTATGATATCAAAATCGACACAACTGATCAGTATATGTACTACAGTCTACTTAACTTCAGGAAACAGTATGCACATTGCTCAGTGCTAGAACAAACACTGCCGTAACAGCACAGGTTATTAGCCTATGATGTTGTTCCCTGCTCAAAAAAATGACAGGAAAAGACCTGCCGACCACCAAACAATGGCTTGAATACCGTAGCTTAAGAAAAAAAAGTTCAAGTTCACCTACAGGTCCCATGCTGGTTGGCAAATATAACAACATGTAACGCAAGAGAACAGGTCGTAACTTGAACGGAGTATTATCAACAATGTTTACAAACACAGGAATCATCAAGTTTCACAGTGAAACGACGAGAGAATATGCTCACAACTCCGTTGCAGTTCTTGTCCATTGAGTCCACCATGTGGATGCGCAGGAGATGGTAGCTGAAGTCGAGAGCCTCAAAATGGCGCTGTTGACCCAGCAAGACAATCAGAGCACAGCCGGCCCAGTTGAGACCCTCGCCAAACAGCGCTCTGCCAACAGCAGCGTCACAACATCGATCAACACTCAACAAACAACAGCCATTCTGCCTAGCTTCTACATACATCGACACCAAACCTGGCTTCTTCTCTAATTTCTAAGGTGTTAAGTCTATAGTTATAGTTAAGTCTACTGAATTTCTGATGATTATGATGATATGCTCACATGATGATGATTCGCCTTCAGTTGACTGATTATAACGATAATTTGATGTATCATCTTTATCACTGCTTGTTTGGATGTTTTTAACTACTCATGTCAGTGTGCATACATCATGCTAACTTACATACTTACTTATTCATAGTTAAGTTCTCAGGCGGCCAGCTTCTATGTGTGACTGCCATATCTGACAGTGTGCCACCATGCTTGATAAAATAAGTTGGCAAATAAACGCACTACTGCTATTACTACATGCCATAGACCATAGGCAATTCAGCAAAAGACATTTCATTTCATTTTACGACCACCTCCTTCCATGTCACAGCTCACTTCACACAAAACCACATCTACAACTTGCCTCCCTATTTCATTAATCATTTTACATTGCTTCAAATCAAATCTAATCAGATTTAAATTACCGACTAAAAATTTCAGTCAAGAAATAAATTAAAATAAAATCTCGACAAAAAGAAAAATCAGAACATTATACTACGGTATGCAAAACGTGTTTACGGTGAAGGCAACTTACTCCAGCGTGTATGGGTTGTGTGGTGCGGCCGGCAAACAGAAAATGAACTGCATTGTGCTCCAGATACGATGAAATTCCATGTCAGTTTCGATGTTCCATGCACCATCGCCAGTCGTCAGTGTCTTCCAGATCGGATCCTTTCCGAGTACATCACGCAGGCGACTCAGCCAAAAGCTGAAGACAGACAGTCCCGATGACAGCTTCTCTTTTGTAATCAGACTTGTGTCTCGAACGATCTGAACTTGCTGCATCATTAACCGCACACAAATAAACATGCAGATACACACATAAACACACACTACACGTCGTAACAGTCCACTATCTAATGAAGTCTAATGCTAAAGTGCCTTTAACTAACAAATCTAGAAAACTAAGATTATGATTTAAGTAGCCAAATGGCTTTAAATGTCGTAAAATTGCAATAATCCTACAAACCAACTCTGCAGGCAGAAAACCTCCCCGTGATGGGAATGCATACAGAACATGTGATCAAGGAGTGCACAACAGTATGGAGTTTATCTGATGCTTTCTTTAACAGGTACATTAACTGGGAACAATGTGACAGAATATACTGTACGTGAGAATCCGTCTTAAGTTTTGTCTGAAACAGTACACCAAGGACTTAAGCCATTCAACGTTATCAACAGACGGTGGCATATGAAAATGCAAGGCCCTTGACCTTTTGAAAATCTTTCCTTGGTTTTATTGCGGTTCAGTACTAGCTTATTATTACAGGCCCATTGTTTAACATTGTAAAATTCATCTCTAACATCAATATCAGTGTGCTGAGGGACCAGGACGGTTGTATCATCGGCATATTTAAAGACTATATTCTGCTGAGATAAAGTTTGCAAGTCACGTTTCATAAAAACATAAACCATAGGACTTATTCCAGATCCCCATACAATGCTGAGGTCAATGTTAGCTGCACTAGATAAACAACCTATTAACTTTACATTGTAGACTACAACCTGTAACATGTTTCCAATTGATAACAGAACAGAAGAACCTTTCAAAGTTTTTCAACAGTATTACATGGTCTACCATATCAAATTGTCTTCAGAAATCGACTATGAAACATCCCTGACATAGTCATTGTCTTCCAGCATTTTAGTTACTTGATGCATAAAATCAGTGAGAACAGCAGGTGCCCCTCCCACACTGGGCTGGGGTGGCTGGGTTTGACCCCAAGAAACCTTCTGTTGGACCTGACATGTTATCGTACTAAATTTGGTGGCTGTGCTGCATCATCACTCCAGTCAAACTGCCGATCAAACGTTTCACCCCTTTGGTGGGACCCCTCTCCAGGGGGGGGGCAAAATTTAATCTAAGTTAGCCCAATATCACCTTACCCTAAAAATTTCATCCCAATCCATTTACAACTTTTTGAGATATCCTGCCTGCATACTGATAAACAAACAAATAAATGAACAACCTGATCGTGTTTTCCTGCGACTTTGTCAGGGATAACAAGGCAAATAGGACAGACAAAATCACAAGACTGGAAACTAAAGGAGTATTTGTGGAACAGTCGTGCATGTGCTGCCTACCTCTTCAGTTCCTTTCTTTGACAACATTTCACGCACAAAATGATTTCTATACTTCAAGTCCAGCATTTCATACTTCTTTCGTCTTTCAGCTTCTACCTGCTTCGGATCACTGCCCGCTGCAAAGTACAACAAATTTTGCTATTTGTTTTTTTCAAGAACTCGATATATGCAGTGTATTAGTCTAGCTGTGCATTCGGATTTGTTTGGATTAGTTTGGATTAGTCATCATACACGAAAAACTCCAAACTTACTGGCAAGTCTGCACGAACGACAGACAACCAGTATTATGTTGACTCATCTGTGGATTTTCTGGCTTTTTTTGGTATGTACCACTGTATGCTGTATAGCTTCTGGCAGTCCAGATTTTGTTTTCTGCAGGTTAGAATTTGTGAAAGCCACAGTGCCTAACAAAGTACATATCGATATCCATTCAGAAAACGTAGAGATGGGATGGCTAAAATTTTCAGATGTGACCCCAAATGACCAAAGGCAATCATTTGAATCCAAGTAACAGCAGATGCAGTAAGTGAAACACTTCCAATGATTCTAATAGAGTTTAATAGGCAATATATGCAGTATTCTTTTACATATGAAGCGTTAGCAGTCTTTTGGTAGCAGAAATGACCTTTAAAGATCAGTCAAGGTCACTGAAAACGGCACTATTTGGTGGATCACATTGATTTTCCTATTAATTGATTAATTGCCAGATGGTAACTATCTTGCTAATGGTTTCCCAACATACACTGAGTTATTAGCTAGAAATCACAATTATTTAATATCTTGCTAGTATTTACTGCCCGATTCAGGATGACGTCCAGAGAATTTTGGATTGAATTTCAGTTCTGAAAAACTAGAATGAAGGGTCTGCCATGTGGTGAAAAAATTATGGCGATGCTTCGCTGTTTTTTTTTAGTCAGCTGTTTTAATTTTAGTTTTAGTTTTAGTCTAGTCAACTAAAAATGTTGACTTTAAGTTATAGTTTTAGTCACGAAGACACTTTCAGTTTTAGTTTTAGTCTAGTCGACGAAAATTTGCTGAATTTTAGTTTTAGTTTTAGTCACTTTTAGTTTTAGTCACTCAGGAATCACACCAAAATGAATGCAATTATACTCAAGTTAATCACAATATTGCTACAGCCTAGTCAGCTTATCTAATCTCAATAAAAGCAAGCATTTGTTACTACTGTAGCATTACTGTACTGCTGTCGGCTGAGCAACATGCGCATTTTCGCGGTAAGTTACGGCCGGCTGACGAAAAGTAGCAACGAAATGTCGATGAAAAATTCACGCATTTTAGTTTTAGTTTTCACCTTGTGGTCAAATTTTCGTCATAATTTTAGTTTCGTCGACGAAAATTAGCGATTTTTAGTTATAGTTTTCGTCAGCATGACAAAAATTATTTTATTTTCGTTGACAAAGTTTTAGTTTTAGTTTAGTTTTAGTCTACGAAAAAAACACTGATACAGACAGACAGACATAATTCGACAGCAATATGCCAATAATTACACTGAAAACTCCAGGTAGGGTAGAAAGTCAATGCAATAAGCAACTACAAATCAAAAGCAACCATCACCTGAAGGACAAGGCAAAACTGGCAAGTCTACTGTACTCTGCAAAACGTTCATTATTACAACACTCACAGAGCATTGCATGCAGAATAATTCCTTTTTGTTAAAAAAAGATGCATTGAACTTCATGATTTTCACAGTGTTCAACTGTTCATTTTCACCAGGATTGAAACGAATGAGAGAATTTTCTACAATGCGACGCTGATGTAATAATGAACATTTCACAGAGTGCAGCAGTCCTGCTGGTTTTCCACTGCCCTGAAAAAGATGCTTCTAAATTCTAGTTTATATTTCTAATTTCAGTTCATACATATTCATATTTCAATTTATTGGTCACACCTGTCTGAGCAACAAACGGCAGAGGAATGTCATGCTGAAACAATGCTGCAAGAACAGACTCACGAGCTTCCTGGACAATCTACACAGTGCACCATATGACACATATGACACAGTCACGCCAATTCAGGCATCACCGGTACTACCGCGTGTTTGACAGTTTTTGTATTATATTACCTTTTTACACCTATACGAGTTGATCACAGGCCGCCCATACGTATCCGATAGATAACAGAAGAACCCACTCTAGTCCCACCAAGGAACCATGACAAGAGTATACTCGCACACACGACTGAAAGATAAACAAGATAAATATGTGTAGGCCTATTATTCATGTTTAGTGTGCACCCGTCACACCACAACTAAAGGCTACTTAGCTTACTTACTTACTAGCATTCCCTAAAGATTGCACAGGATTATTGCTTGTTCCTGCTAGATAAATAAACCAAATGTACACAATTCCACATTACAATGTTTCATGTCATTACAAACATTTTCTCTGCTAAAATAACAAAAATAACGAATATTATCAATAATGATGACGATAATGAAAATTACCAACCAGAGCTTGTTCAAAGTGCAAAGCAAAAATGATTGCGTTGCCAATTTCCCGAAAACACTGAAACACTTTCGGCTGAAGATCTGAATATGCCATGATGTCAGCAAGCTGTGCCTGAAAATAGCCAAGAACTCCTACAACAAGCAAAATTATTTGTTTTTAGACAAAAATATCAACACATCAAACACGAGTTGTTTGAACATCACATCATCAGACTCAACAATGACAATCAGGTATAAAACGCACAGTTCAGTAATAATATGACTGAGTATTTTATCGTACAAAGAACTCAAAACATAGGTGATCATTATAATCTGAGTGTTACAGAATTAGTTAACTGATGGCGATTCTTGCCTTTATACTTACGACTAAGATGCCTGGTCAACAACATGCCAAATAACGTATAACATGCACTGTTCATGCCTCACAGTGTAACTGTGTAATGCCAAAAACTGTTTCTCTAGAGAAACATGCCACTTACTTTCTTTCTTATTACTCTTTTCATATTCTATGACATAGTCAATACTGACAATGTGCTATGAATATTTATACAACAAACTTTATAACAAAAGTAGAAAAAACGCATTAAGGTGAACATAACTGCTCCATAAGCAATGCAGTTTAACGTTGAACTCATTAAAATCAAAAAATAGCAAATGATTGTAAAGCTAAAAATAAAATATTGCAACATTTAACAACTTATATGATGAATGGTGCAGATGTTTATGTTCAAGTTAACAATTACTGTGCGGTTCAGAGCAAAGAAAGATGTCTGCATTTTCAACGAGACTATGGTACTCAGAACGCATATCAAAATCAGGATTTCATGTCAGCACAGACATCAAGCATAATCCACTATCACTAACTAACCAAGCATCACTCATTGAGACCTCAAATTAGCAAAATAATCAGTATACAGTGAATAATTTTCATCGCTGATATTGTCAGCACCACTAATAAAAGTAACAATAAAATAACAAACCTGCTGACGTGTATTCATAACGTGGCAATATGCAGCGCTTTGGCATCACATTCAGCAGGCCACGAAGATAAAGCAGAAGTGTTGTATCTACCTACAATTATGAAGTACAAAACAGTATCAAACATGCACATGTTAGACATAACACAGAGCAGCCATGCAAGCAATAGGGTCTTTTAAACCCAAACTAACTCTATCAGAATACCTCAAATAAAAAAGCTAACTTAAAAAACAGTTTGTGATTGTATGTATAAAATTACATCAGAACAACTGGCTCTGCAGATGTTATGTAATCAAAATCTAACAACGTTACAAAACAGCAGTTCTTGAAAGTACTGAAAATCTCACCACAAGTGTTGAAATCATAAATTTTGAACAGTTTACGACTACAAATCTCAATTTCTGACATTTGTGAATTACTGAAAAAAGCTTAAAATTTAACAATATCAAAAAACTACTACAAACCACAGCTCCAAGTATTCACACTGTATAATATATCAGCAAAAACAAGAGACCCATAATTGGATAGATACAGAGACTCTTTAATAACATACCAAACTTCTCACAGTTTCCATCAGTTCCTTCAGTAACATTGCAACTTCCTGATATCCCAGCAGCCCTCGCAGTGCATTGAAGTGCGGCTGCCCAATGAAATGCTGGTAAGAACTGTAGATATCTGAGAAGAGCGCATTCAGCTCCTGTAAAAAAGAAGCAACAATACGATGAAAACAAATGCCTTCCTTCATATCAATAAGCTAAATAAATGCAGTAAACTCAACTACATTGGGAAAAAGAGCACATCACAGAAGGGATCTGTTAAGAAACCAGTTTCTTTTCAGTTTTACATAAAATGGTAAATGGCTCCCGATATTATAGAGTGCTGGAAAAGCTAAAGCATAGCATCAGCTTTGTCTACTGCTCTTACCATTACCCATGCCAGATCCGAGTCCATCAATGCTGACATACTAAACTCCAACTTCCTACATCTCGGAAGAAGGAGTGGCGGACAGTTCACCCCAGGTGGTTACCTGTAAACACTGTGATACACACTACTTCAGTAGGCCTCGAACCCACGACCTTCCGATTGTTGGTTGATTGTTGTTCCGACGCGCTACAAGTAGTGCCACGCCACCGACTCACTACGTACTGCTCTCAGAGCATGTACGCCTGCTTGAACAAGTGGGTTTTCAGTTCACCCGTAAAATGTCTATGGCTAATGGAAGGTGAGCAAAGGTGTAATGAAAGAGCTCCAGATGACAGCAGCAGAAAACGTGAACTGACAAGAGTCTTCATCTACTACTCAAATCAATGGAATACGACAAACAGCTGATTCCTCAAGCCTTTAGATTACTAAGATACTGGTGTAAGCAGAAGAAAAAGAAAAAGAAGATGACAATTGCCTTGGTGCCCCAGAGATTGCAGGGCGCCGTCGTTGGAGGTTTGTCACGCTTCACGTCATCAGCAAACGGATGAACAGTTCGCACGAATCTGCCGCACATCACAGTCATCACCGCTAATGTGCATGATTCAACTTAACTGGGATATATTTGTAATAACGTAAATGATCATGGAAAAATCACTACTTTCTTTAGATTTAGACATTTATCTTTATTCACCAGTGAAACAGTAGTAGAAGCAAACAGATAAAACAGTGCAAACAATAACAAAATAATAATAATATTAATACTAATATGACAATAAATTAAAATTAGGGGGAAAACTTGAGTACAGATTCAATACAGTAGCACACTACTATTATCAATATGATACAAAAACTGCAGTTGTCAATATTATGTTAAACGTGAACAGAATCTGCAGAAAAGTTATAAGTATTGTCAAATTTTAGATTTTAAATTCTTCCTTAGTAATTCAGTATATTTAGAATTCTAACAAGGAAAGCACAACCAACTTTTTCTAATGCAAATATCTATAGTTAAGCTAACTGATGTAAGTCGATTACTGGCATCGGAAAACATGGAAAATGCAGTAGAAGTCCACTGAATGATGAAGAAGTGAGTAATTTCCCTTCATAAAAACGCCAGGAGCTGTGGGTAAAGTGTTTAGTAAGTAAGCAAGTAATTGTACATACATCTGTGATCAATGTATGCGTATGTCTGTGTGTATGCATGTCTAAGCTGGTCGTGGGTTAGCATGGTGTCAGTTGTCAGTGCAGATCTGATAGCTACTAGCAGCACTCAAGGCTTGACTGATCATCCGAACATCCAGCTAAGAAGCTCAAAAATGACGAGTACCATCTGAAGTAGGGTCAAAGTAAGTAAGTAAGTAAGTAAGCAAGCAACTGATTTGTAGAGCTGATCAAAATATGGAAACAACTACCTGCGAGTTGCGTCGTTGTAGCAGTAATGAGGCAGGAAATGTACGCTCAGCTCAAGTAGCATGAAGAGTGGGATACGACCGTACGGTGAACTGACGCTGTTGTTTGCTTCACAGAACAAAGCCGTGAAGTCGTCCAGCACCAAGTACTTGCCGAGTAGTTTGTGCGTTTCACGGTTCAATCTGATCAGAGCTTCAAGTTCCTACATGCATGCAGTCACTAACACTGACAACCAGATCAGATTATCATGATCAGCCAGCAGATTAGCTCACTTATGGACGACAACCTCTCAGTATTAAAACAGCAGGCACAATTCAGTGACCATGGCGACAGGCTCTCTGATGTACTGTCACTGACACAAGTATGAGGGGCAATCAAAAAGTTCTCAGCCTGACCCAGTTCTGTTCAGAATAAAATTAAAATAGTATTTGCTCCTTATAGTAGCAAGGCTCAGAACACGACATGCACAATATGACTTTTAGGCTATAAATATTTTGTGCATTTTAGCGGTCATCGGTTGTTTGCATTTGACATGGAAAAAACGGAGTTACACAGTGTAATATAAAATGACAATTTTGACCGATTCATTTGTTCTATTGCATGCTTTGTGTTCTGACTCAGAATCGAAGTTGTGGATGCACATTTCATCCTGAATAACGAGTTGTGATATAAATTTTTGCTGGGTCACGTCGGTATCTTTCTTGAAGTTCTTCAGAAACTTGTGTAAAGTTTTGTGTTAGCGTTCTCGACACCCATCTGACAGACACTGCGTTCATACGCTAAAATGCACAAAATATTTATAGCTCAGTCATATTGTGCATGTCATGTTCTAAGCCTTGCTACTATAAGAAGCAAATAATATTTTAATTTTATTCTGAACAGAACTAGGTCAGGCTCAGAACTTATTGATCGCCCCTCGTAATATAAGGCAAAAACTGCTTGCATTTCTGAGCCTTCAGTGCCAAACGTCTGAGCATATACGGGCACTGGGCCTTTATGGTTGCCAGTTTGAATCCCTGGAACTCTTTGCCAAACAATCTGTCATCCGTAAGTTAGTTTTTAGTGGCAACTAAACAAGTTCTTTATTATCTGTCCCATTGCTATAGCATAGCATGGGACAGATTATAAGATCGCTGGCGTCTGTCTTGGTGTCTGTGTGTGTGTGTGTGTGTCTGTCATCGCTCCCACGGTCGCAATTTTGAATAGAATTTGATGACACTTTGCACAGTAGTTTGGGGTCGGAAAACTAAGATCGAGTTCGTTGGGGGTCAAAATCCGGTAATGCCTTCCCTTATTTTACCTCAAAATC